>Ga0172365_10002260_pt1 | contig 14078 bp, 28 predicted proteins | sample LakKivSesite48cm_FD_114535 | JGI IMG/M metagenome (GOLD analysis project Ga0172365, IMG submission 114535) | Sediment microbial communities from Lake Kivu, Rwanda - Sediment site 48cm | ecosystem: Environmental > Aquatic > Freshwater > Lake > Sediment | place: Rwanda: Western Province, Lake...
AGCGGTAAGATGGCGTGGATTTAAAATTGAATTAGACAAACTTCAAGCATTAAAAGAAACAGCTATTAGGCGTATTAACGACGTGCCATTTAATTTTAAATCACCATTTGTTTGTCGTAAATATCTCAAACAAGTAATGTCTAATACTGAACTTCTTACAATGAATATTAATGGTAAAGTTACAACTAAAGGTATCATTCTTGAGGAAATAGCAAAATGGAAGAATTCTAAAGTTTGTGAAGATTGTGGTGGTGTGGGATGTAATAAATGTGATGAAGGATTAATTAACACTGATGACCCGCATCCTGCGGCCTTACGCGCACAAGAGATACTGGATGCCCGTAGAGCTACAAAAGAGATTGAACTTTTTGATAAGTTACTTTTAGCAAATAGATTTCACGCATCATTCAGAGTTATTGGTACACTTTCAACACGAATGGCTGGTGCTGATGGTCTTAATCCACAAGGTATTAAAAGGACAAGCGGTATTAGAAGTTGCTTCCCGTTGGCAGATGGTGGTCTTACTCTGTGTGGTGGTGATTTTGATGGACAGGAAGTAACTATTGCTGATGCAGTATATAATGATCCTAAGTTACATGAAATGTTAATTAGTGGTAAAAAGATTCACGGAATCTTTGGTACATATCTTTTTCCGCCAATGACTTACGATCAAATTTTAAAAACTAAAGGATTACCAAATGAGCAGGATAAATACACCAGATCGAAAAATGGTGTATTTGCAATGTTATATGGCGGTGAAGCTCATACACTAAAAACTAGAGTAGGTGTATCCGAAGAAGTGGCGGCAGAAGCCTACCATAACTTCTGTCAAGATTTTAAGAAATGGGGAGAAGAACGTAAAAAGATTTTTAACGCTTTTGTGTCAATGCGGCAACCTGGTGGCATTGGAACTAAAGTTGAGTGGCACGATCCATCAGACTATATTCAAAGTCTATTTGGATTTCGCCGTTATTTCACCCTAGAAAATCAGATTTGTAAGACACTATTTGACTTAGCCGAAAATCCTCCAAAGGATTGGAATAAGATTAATTTCAAAGTTACCCGTAGAGATAGAGAACAAACTGCTTGTGGTGCTTTAAGATCTGCATTGTTTGCGGCGGCATTTGCACAACAGGCATCCAATATGCGGGCGGCCGCCAATCATGTGATTCAAAGCACTGGAGCCTCTTTAACAAAAGAATTACAGTGTCGTATTTGGAAGATTCAACCATCAGGTATAAATGCTTGGCGCGTTCAACCTTTAAATATTCATGATGAAATTTTAGCCCCAACAGCAAATATGTATATTGATGAAGTTAAAAAGATTGTTGAAGATTTTATTATTGAGTATAAAAATAAAGTTCCTCTATTGGCTATGAAATGGAAAACAAATTTAAAATCTTGGGCAGATAAATGACTAGATTATTAAAATTACGTGAAGAAACTAGGGATAAAATACTACATGGTCGTAGCATTTTCCATATCATTTGCAAACCACAATTTGAGGTATTGTGGGAAAATTCTAATTCAAAGAAAAAAGAAGAGGCAATTAAATTAGTATATGAACACAATAAAGAAGGGCTATTAAATTGGATTAAAACACATCCGTCTATTAGTCCTAGTGAAATGTCTCAAAAACAACTTGTTGCATTAGCAAAAAAGTTACGTATTCCTAATTACTGTAGATTAATTAAAATTGAACTTATTGCTAAAACAGAAAAGGCACTCAAGAATGAATAAAAAAGGATCTATTAATAAAATCCGTAGATTATTTGATGAAATGCGTCCCATTCTCATTGAAGCAGGTATCAATTTTAAATTTTACGAATTACCTGAAAAAGATCAAGTGAAAGTAGAATGGTGTCATGAAGCATTAAATTGGCTCAAAGAGATTTATGAATCAGTATATAAAGATACTTTGAAAATTAAAGAGTTATTACCCGAAGAAATTTGGCTTAGATACAAACTTTGGGGCGATTTTGATGAGCATCGGGAAGTAATTTTACTTAATACTGCTTTACGAAAACTACATAGTCGTATGGTAGTTTTAAAGCGTCCAATATTCTTTAAGAAAGGACAATGGTTAGATGCCAAAGACGAATGTGAATCAGCAAATTCTAATGAGAATTGTGAAGGAAACGGATGCCCTGACAAAGCTGGCCCAATCACACGAAAACGTTATAAAACAATTGATCGCAGATCTGAAAAAATTGATTCAAGCACATAATAATTTAGCAAATATCACTCAACAAATAATTCCAATTATAATGGTGTTAAAAGATAAAGGAATACTCACAGATGCTGAAATCAAAGAAAAACTTAAATCTCTCATTGACGCAAGTAAGAAAAACTCTGAATCAGTGTCAATTCAATCCAAGGATGCCGGGACCAGCAATGCTGATGTCAGAAGTAGACAGCCCGGAATATTACGAAATGGCGGCAATTCAACTGATCAAGGAAGCAACAAACCTACGCCGGGATCTAATGATAAAGATGTTATCCAATTCGAAAGCATTAAGCCTAAATGAAATAGAGGAATACGATAATAAAATTAGAAAAGCAATTCAACATTTAGTATTAGCGACATTAAAAATATGACACCAGAAGGTAAGATACGGGGAGCCCTTGTTATGTTCCTCCGTGCAAGGGTTTGGCATGTGATGATTACGCATGGTAATGCGTATCAACAAGGGTTTCCCGATTTATTTATCTGCCATTCAAGGTATGGACATCGTTGGATTGATGTAAAGAATCCTAAAAATTATTCATTTACGCCAGCACAAATGGAAAATTGGCCAAAGATGTGTGCAAATGGTAGTGGTGTCTGGATTTTAACGGCAGCAACAGAGGAAGAATATAAAAAATTATTTGGACCTGCAAATTGGTGGACCTATACAATGGCATGGAAAGAACATAATCCTGGAGTAAGAAAAATATGAAACGTATTGGATTATTTGTAGATGTTAGCAATTTGTATAAGTGTCTTAGATTAAAATATCAAGACAAAAAACTTGACTATGAAAAATACATGACCTATATAAAAGATTTAGGAGAAATTATTATAGCTAATGCGTATGGTGCACAACTTAACGAAGAAGCTAAATCATTTATTAATTGTTTAAAAATATTAGGATTTACTCCAAAATATAAGAAACTTAAAGAATATATAAATCGAGAAGGAGTTACCCATAAAGCAAATTGGGATGTCGGAATCACTGTTGACATTGTGAAAGCTGTAGGTAATTTAGATATAATTATATTAGGTAGCGCTGATGGTGATTTTGTACCACTAGTGTCTTGGATTCAAGAACAAGGTAAAACTGTGATTATTTTAGCTTGTGGTATTAGTCGTGAATTAAAAGATATTTGTAGTCAAGCAATCGAAATTCCTGAATCCATGATTGAATCTAAAGAAATTAAAGAAGAAAAAAAGAAATGAAACTTATTACTCAATTAGGGCCACATTGTCTTTTATATTCTGCGGCAATGGTATTAAATACACCAGTTGAAGTTCTTCGTAAAGAAATTGGTTATACTGGTAATGAAATCTGGTGGCCTAATGCTAAAAAACCAGTTCATCGTTTACGAACATTCCATATGCAAGAAATTATTGATTGTGCCTTACGTCGCAATATTGCTTTGACACCTATTGAAGTTCTACCACGCATGTCTCCAGAAGGAATGGAAGATAATTGGAAATTGATGGCAGACGAAATTAGACTACGTTCACGGATACAAGAGTATCTCAAAAATAGAATTGGAATTTTGATTGGTACAAAACCTAGTGGACCACATGCTGTTGCATGGGCAGAGAATCATATTTACGATCCTAGTCCTATTCAAGGTGGAATATATGAACTTGGTAAAAGTATGATTGAGTTTCGGATTTGTGAATTTTGGATAGCTAATCGGATACAATAATGATTATACAACAATCCAATCAAGTTCAAAAATATTTCAATTATTTTTCAATTTTCGACTTGATACTTATGAAAGTTGTGCTATATTATTTCGATGAGATGCAGATAACAATCAAATCAACTCAGGAGGAAACAGATGCCAGAATCAAGATTCGAGGAACTGGTGGTAGCATATAAGCCACTAGCACTTAGTATTGCGAAACACAAATGTTTAGGAACACAATATGACGAAGATATTAGAGCGGCAGCTATTGAAGGATTAGTAGTGGGTTGTAAACAAGTTTGTGATGAAGGAATCACTGAACCAGCAAAACGGATTGGGGTTCTTGTATATCGTTATGTGCTAGAAGCCTTACGTTTGCGCCCTGTAGTTAGCATCAAGAATACAAAATTATTTAAGATGCTAAAATCTGGTCAAGATGTAAGTTTGCGAATTATTCACGATAATGATATACTAGATAATCTTTCCTGTGGTAATGGTAAAATTCATATAGATACTATTGAAGAATTGATTATTGACTTGAAACTTACACAATTTCAGACTGATGTTTTAAGTCTAAGATTAGAGGGTCTTGATTCACGGACAATAGCTCAAAAACTTAATGCATCACAAACATGGGTCATGCATAATATGATGTTAATTCGTCGCAAGTATAAAAAGGTATTAGCTAATGGCTAAGAGAGAATTTTTGCAATTAGCACATGACTTTGATTCAAAGAAAGATTATATTGGTGGTTATTTCATGTCCGAAAAGCTTGATGGTATGCGTTGCTTTTGGGATGGTGGAATCACAACTGGTATGCCAAAAGACAAGGTTCCTTGGGCCAATCTTGCTAAAGATGAACGATACAAGGAAACTCAAATAGCAACTGGTTTGTGGTCAAGATATGGTAATGTGATTCATGCATCCACTGAGTTCATCAAGGCTTTACCAAATTGTCCACTTGATGGTGAATTATATTCTAGGGAATATAGTCGTCAACAACTTATGGAAATTTTAAAAAAGATTGAACCAAATCCTTTTGATTGGGAATATGTTACTTATTTCTGTTTTGATAGACCAGCCTATGAAACAATCTTTGCTGATGGATTAATTAATACAACACATTATACAAAGAAATTTTATCAAATTTTACCTTGGATTAAAAATTTAGATATTAATATTGTTAGACCACTTCCAAGACAAATGTTTGATCAAGCCTACAAGATGTTGCAATATACACTCAACAATAATCCTGTAGCTATTGCATTACTCCAGTTTGAGTTACCTTATAATGAAGCAATGGCTAGAATCACAATTAATGCTTATATGGAACAGATTATTAAAAAAGGTGGAGAAGGAATCATGTTACGGCATCCTTCTTATCCTTATGTTTGCGAACGTACTAGGAATCTTTTAAAAGTTAAAATGCAACAGGATGCCGAAGCAACTGTTATTGGTTATACAACTGGTCGTGAAACTGATTTAGGATCAAAGTTACTCGGTAAAATGGGTGCCTTACTTGTTCAATTTGAACAAGTAAAATTTGAATTAAGTGGATTCACAGATGAAGAACGAACATTTAAAACGGAGGCAATGACCCAATGGGCCACTCAAAATCCTGACAGGGAATGTCCCGACTGGATAGTCAATGAACACTTCCCTATTGGAGCACTTGTAACTTTTAAATATAGAGGATTAACAGATAAAGGAGTCCCACAAGAAGCAAGATATTTAAGGAAAAAGGAGAATGAATAAGAAAACCCCATTTGAAGTCAAACTTTGGCTTGTTGCTTATGTTATTATAACAATACTATTTGCACTCTATATTTTTTGTAGGTACAAATCATGAAAACTAAAACTCGACGTTTGCACCCAACTTGTGATATTTGCAAAGATACTGATGCCGAATATGATGCCCCAACAGTCTGGGGCCCGTGGGCAAATATGTGTAAAAAATGTTATTTTGAGAAAGGTAATCATCAACTTGCTGAACAAGTAGGAACTAAATATATAAAAACAGAAATAATCATGAACGGCAAAGGTAAAACAGTCAACGGTATCGAAGATTGGGATAATGATGAATATGTGAAACATTTAATGGCTGATGGGAATCGAGAAGTTACATGTCCTATATGTGAAGAAGTAAGAGAACTCGAAGTAGATGCCTCCGGAACCTATGAATGTGACTGTGGTGCCACAGTCCGGATTCCAGTAGGAGTAATCTAATGCTAAATTGTCATTATTGCGGTGTTGAACTTGAAGAAGGTCTCGATGATTATATCGAAGAGGATGGAATAATTATTTGTCAGAATTGTATGGACTTACTTCCACCAGAAGAAATAGAGGATCTAAAATTCGAAGAGTCTTTAGATGAGGATACAGACAATGGCTAAACATAGTAAGGCACATCCTGGATTCGCGGCAACTGCTAGTAAGATTGCACACAGCAAACATATTCCAATGAAAAATGCTAGAGCGATTCTAGCATCACATACACGTAGGGCTAGTGTCAAGGCAAGAAAAGCAAATCCTAGACTTAAAAAAGTGAAAGGCTAATAGTATGCCCGGATGGCGAAATGGCAGCACGCAACGGACTTTAATAGAGTAGTTAAAGATGTCTATTTATTCAAATTTTAAAATTTATGGTCCATATACAAGAAAAGATGGTAGGCAACATGTTTGTCTTGTAGATAAAACTATACGACTAACGGTTTCTTATCCAAAATTTCTTGTAGAATTTATTATGGATCATTGTTTAAAATCTGACGAAGTAGTACATCATCTTGATGGAGATTTTACCAACAATAATCTTGATAATTTAGCCATTATGAAACGTTCTAAGCATACAACAAGTCATCAAATTTTAAATTTGACTAAAACTTTTGTATGTCCAAACTGCAAAAAATCTTTTTCTCTTACTGGTAAAAGATTACATGATGCTTTTTGGAGTAGTCTTAGACACAATAATGGACCATTTTGTTCAAGACACTGCGCAGGTAAATTCTCAACTACTCAAATGAGCCTTGATGGAGAAATCCATCAAGTGGAGCCTGCTAAAACGGCGAAACCTATCATCAATGGTAACGCCGTGCTAGGTTGTAAAACCGAGTGTAGAGACTTTACACAGGCTATCCCATGTGGATAAAGACAAAGTCCAGACCACAAAGTAGGGAAACCTATAGTGGTAAGAAAATCCGTTGGTTGAAAAACCGTGTGGGTTCGAGTCCCACTCCGGGCATAAAATAATAGGTGTATAGATGCATCCTTTAATAGTACACTGTAAAAAATCTAAATATGATATTTATATAGGTAGACCCAGTAAATGGGGAAATCCTTTTATAATAGGTAAGGATGGTACTAGAGAAGAAGTAATACAAAAGTATAAAAATTATATACTAAATAATCCTAAATTATTAGAAGATGCAAAAAGAGAACTTAAAGGTAAAATATTAGGTTGTTGGTGTGCACCTCAACATTGTCACGGTGAAATATTAGTTGAAATTGCTAACTCGATAGAAAAAGATATATTTGAAGCATGTACTCAAGAGAAATATTATATTGGACAAAAGTGTCCTCGCTGTGGAAATATGATGATCCTAGTGCAAAATAGTTTTACTGGACACCATTTTGTTGGATGTTCTAATTTTCCAAAATGTGATACCTGTGGTGAGATTCATGCTTAAAGTTTTCATACTAGGCCCATATCGTCCACCAAAATGGGCAAGAAAGATTCCAGTAATCAGTCATATTTATATTCTAAAAAATGTATATCGAGCATGGAGACTTTCAAGACAAGTTTGGGATTTAGGGCATATTGCAATTTGTCCACATCTTAATACGGCTTTTATGCCAGAGTACGATAACAGATATTTAGACGGTTATCAAGAGGTATTAAAAATGTGTGACTGTGGACTTACTGTTAGAGGATTCTCAAAATCTAGTGGGGCAATGGAGGAACATAAAAGTCTTATGTATATGAATAGAAAAATTTTCTATAGTATCAAGGAATTCAAAACATATTTAGGAACAAAGGAGTGAGGATTTATGCCTGCGGTAAAGTGTGCTAAGTGCGGGGGTGATACGAATACTGCGGTTTCTAATTATTGGGAAGATCGTAGAGAAGATGGGAAAGCTCATTATTGTTATCTCCGAGTTGAGGATGGTAAATGGGTGAAGGGTTGTGGATTCGAGTTAGCAGACCCTATTTATGAGTTACCTTCATTTAATGCTTTGTTAGGAAAGAGTGTGTATGCATCTGCAGAAAAACAAGATACCAATTTTAGTGATGAAGAGAGTGACTGACACATGATGACGGCTTACAAACTCACCACGCCAAACCTGACGACCCGCACCACAAAAGGGACACAAAATGAAACTCTATTACAAACTGCTGACTGCCGACCTGCGTAGTCTGACGATCGACTACGCTCGCGTTACGTATGCCGCCAATGATGGCACCACGCCGGGGCCGTGGCAGATTATCCCCAGCAATGGCGCGTACCTGGCAACGAGCATTGTCGGATTATTCATCGGCGGCGCCGGGCCGGTGACCGCGGCATTTGAGGCGCGGCGCAAAGGCGGTGGCGAACCGCTAGCCGGTGTAGTAACACGCCGTCAGGTGCGCATGGTGGCGCACGGCAGTTGGCCGAAGGTGCTGCCCAAGGCGTGGCTGACTGCCACCGACAACGCCAGCCGGACGCCACTGCACTGGGCGGCGGAGTACGGCCTCGCTGATTGCGTGGCGGCGCTGCTGGTGGCCGGCGCGGATATCAACGCCACGGACAACTATGGCTGGACGCCGTTGCACTATGCGGCGTGGGCCGGCTCCGCGGATTGTGTGGCGGCGCTGCTAAAAGCCGGCGCGAAGGCCAACGCCAAAGACAACTCCGGCCTGACGCCGTTGCACCTTGCGGCGCGGGACGGCTGCCTCGCCGCGGTGGCACTGCTGCTGGCTGTCGGGCTGAGACTTGCTGCCCAAGCCGGTGCAAAGGAGGGCTGACCATGCCGACCAAAGATCAACTCCGTGCCGCGTCCGATGCCGCCCACGCCGCATGGCTCAAGGCCGAGGCCGCTGTAGCCGACGCCGCCGCCGCATGGCGCAAGGCCGAAGCCGCCGCGGCCGCCGCCGCCGCATGGCGCAAGGCCGCCGCCGACGCCGAGACCGCCGCCCATGTCGCGTGGTGCAAGGCCGAAGCCGCCGAGGCCGCCGCCGCGTGGCGCAAGGCCGCTGAGGCCGCCAATGAAGACGGAGGTGCGCGATGACGACATCTGTGCAAAAATATACAGGATTCGTCGAGATAACCAACGACTATGAACGCAGGGACGGCGGGCAGCGATGGATTCGCCGCATAGACCCGACTTGTTGGATTTCTGTGCTCTACCGACTAACAGGATTTGGTTGGCGCGAGTGGGAAACGGCGCTGATGTTTCTCATTGAACCCGGAAGTCAAGATTGCCTCATAATCTCCGGCGACCGCCGCCAAGAACTGCTGACCATGCCCAAAGAGTTTCTGCGACCCTGGTACGCCGCGAATATAGACGGCAACCGCAATAGTTTCGATACATTGTTAGAACAATGGAGATGATTTAATGAGAATGTACATTGATTGTGATTCACTAATCCAGGAACAACTTACACCGGAAGAGTGTAAAGCTGTACATGGTGCTGAAAGTAAATTCAGTGTTACTGAACGTGATATGCTCGTGATGCTTGCACTTTTCGAAAAATATAATATTTATCGGATACTTGAGATTGGTACAAATGAAGGTGCAACAGCGGCTTTCCTTCTTAAGATGAGACCCAACATTATGCAATGGGTTGGAGTTGACTTAATTCGGGCGCCAGATTATATTGGCAGGCGTTGTACTGATGAACGTTACCATCTTTTTAGAACTGATGGTACAGTAAAACATGCAGAACAACTCATTGGACCCTTGGGTAAATTTGCTTGTATCTTTATTGATGCAGATCATAGTTTTGAATCAGTGAAACGCGATACTGAATATAGTGAAAAATTTCTTGCGTCTGGTGGCATTATGATCTGGCATGATTACGATGTATTACATCGATATAAGAAAACGCCATTTGGCGTAAAGAAATATATTGATGATCTGAAAGGTGATATTTATCTTTCAGGTGATAGAGATCGTAATAGTTTCAAATGTTGTTCTTTAGCTTGGAGGTTTCAAAAATGATTAAGTTACTTAAAGTTGAAGATTTCATTGCACCAAATACAATGAATGATTATATTGCTAAAAAGGTACAAAGTAAGCATAGCATCAAATATGTTGATATGTTAATAATGCTTAGACGTTTTATAAATCTTAATATTAAAAGTGTCTTAGAAATTGGTACAAGTGAAGGTGCTACAGCACAGTTCATCTTAAATAATATACCTACTATGGAATTGTGGTTAGGTATTGATTTAGTTAATAATCCTAAAGGTGGTATTCGTTGTAAAAAAGAACAACGTTATTGGTATCTAGGTGTAGAGGATGCCTTCGATTCTGAGACTAGATTGATTGCATTAAATTTGAAGTTTGATTGTGTTTTCATTGATGCTGAACATACTTATGAAGCAGTTAAACAAAATACAAAATATGGGATACGATTCTTAAAGCAAAAGGGATTATTGGTCTGGCATGATTATTATGGTGTAAAAAAGTTTCTTGATGAACTTGCAGAGACACAGGATATAGCTGTAGTTGGTGATCTAGCTTTCAATGAATATTAATAAAGTAATAATGACTTGTGTTGGCTATAGTAATTTTCTTTTAATTACTTTGCCAAGGATTCTACTATACTGTAAAGATGTCACAATCATCACGAGTCCTGATGACAAAGAGACCCAAAAGATACAAGAGTGGTCACATTGTAAAATAGTAACCACTGATGCTTTCTACAGAAATAAGGCACTATTTAATAAAGGTCTTGCTATTGAAGAAGAACTTGAAAAATTAGACAATATTACTAGATGGATCTTAATTATTGATGCCGACATCTTTTTACCTTGGAATTTTAAATTACCACAGTTTCTTGATATTTGTACACTTTATGGTTGTCGTCGTCGTGATTTTATTACCAAGAAAAAGATTCATGATGGTGCACAGGTTGGTTATTTTCAATTATTTCACTCAAGTTTTCTTGTACGTAAGCCAAAACCTTGGTATGGAATCAGTTGGAAACATGCAGGTGGCGGGGATACTGATTTCTATACAAAATTTGGACAGTATCGTAAATGGTTAGATGGACAATATGTTCTCCATATTGGTGAAGTAAGAAAGAATTGGTGTGGAATAGGACAAGAGCATCTTTTAAAAGGATTCTTTGAACTAAGAAAAACGAGAGGAAACTATGACGCGGAACGAGTATGAACGTGTTGCGGATGAATTGAAAAAGCGTAAAGCGTGTAAGCAAGATATTGATTTTATCATAACGATTTTAGAATCCTGCTTTGCTAATTTTGATCGAGAAAAATTTTTAAAACGGGTGACAAAATGAACTTCCTAGTAGTAGCAACGATGTTATTGTGCCTTGATTTCAGTAATCTGAAATGGGGCGACAAGATCGAGAATCTTAAAGGCAAGACTCCTGTAGTCAACAAACTAACTAAATATCGTACAGTTGCTGTTCGACCTGATTTCATTGGTAAAGTTCCCGTGATGGTTGAATACCATTATGTTGAAAATGAACTTGCTATGATTATTGCAAAACCAGCTAAGACAGACCGACCATTAGAAGATTTTGATATAATTGTTGAAGAAATTTCAAAAGGATTCAATAAGAAAGGAAGGATTCTCGATAGTTGGACTGATACAACTTATAAAGAGCAGGCTGGATTTGAGAATTATGCAATAGCAGAAGGGTATCATAAATTATACTGCATGTGGGATCTCGGAACAGATGGTATACGTTTAACACTCAAAGGTCGAAATGGTCAAATAGAATTCAAACTAGAGTATTATAACTCTAAGATGATTGATAAATTAGCAAATGCTGATAGAAGAGCAATACATGATAAAGTATTAGAGGAGCACAAAGCTAAATGACACATGTATATTTCATCGCTGGTAAAGTTTTCACTAGTAAAGATAAAGCACTAATCCATTTCGAGCGATTATGTAGATTAGGTAAAAGTATTAAGTTGTTTCATAATGGCAAACTTATGATGTCTTACAGTAAAAAAGAAGGTAGAATACGATGCGACAGCCAACCTACTTGAGCCCTAGTTCTATTAAAACATTTCTCAAGAGCCGGGAAGAGTATTATTTACAATATCTTGCAGATGAACGACCACCCAAATTTCCACAAACAAAACCAATGGCAGTGGGTGCAGCTTTTGATGCTTACATCAAACATCATCTAGTGAAAATGTTACAAGGTAATGTACCAGAACAATTCGAATTTGACAATATCTTTGAGGCACAGGTTGAAAAACAAAATCGGGAATGGGCAAAGGAACATGGCTTTTATTTATTCAAATGTTATAAAGATTCCGGTGCTCTTGCTCGACTCATGACCGAACTTGAACAAGCGTCCTCGATGCCAAAATTTGAGTTCACGGTTGAACAGCGTGTAGCACACGAGACCTGTATTACTGGTGTCCCACTCTTGGGAAAACCTGACGTGTTCTTTATGAACAAGGTAGGGAAACCGGTGATTCTTGACTGGAAAGTGAATGGGTATTGTTCTAAGAATCGTACAGTAGCACGAAAAGGTTATATCTGGTATCTTGGACAACCTAGTTATAACCATAATCAAGCACACAAAAATGCTTGTCCGATGATGGTTGATGGATTAATCATCAATGTAGCGACCCCACTTGAAGATGTTAATCAAGATTGGGCCGAACAACTTAGTATTTATTTATGGGTTTTAGGACAACCTATCGGTGTTGATGCTACAGTAGGTATTGATCAACTGTGTGGTCAAGGTGCAACAGAAGATAGTTATACTCCAATAGGAATTGCACAACATCGCTGTAAAATTAGTAAAGATTTCCAGAAGAAATGGTTTGCACAAATTGTTCTAGTGTGGAAGATGATTGAGTCGGGTAACCTGTTTCCTGAATTAACAGAAGAAGAAAGGAGAATTAAAGAACAACAATTAAATGATTATTACAAGGCGTTCAAAGGTGACTCACAAAATCAAGAATGGTATAATAAAATGATGGGGCGCAAATGAAAACTAAAGAAGAACGAATCCGTGAAATTGTAGCCCAAGTTAGTAGCCAAAGACCATCTGGTAGTCAGATACATTATGCTTACTGTTCTGATAAGCATCATCGTGTAAGGATTCAAGTACAAAAGTTTGAAACATCATTACTTATTGATAATTTTGATCTTAGAACATTAAATATTACACTAGATCATATTTTACTTATTATTCGTAATGCCTATCTTGCTGGCAAGAATCATCAAAAGACTAATATTAAAAGGTTATTTGACCTATGAAACTTAAAATTATGGGTAATCTTTCAGATGGACAAATCAAACGACTAACAGAGTGCGCTAATGTCTTAGTGAAGTGGTTAAAATTAAATAATAACACTATTGTTAGTATAGCAGAATATGGAAAAGGAGAAAGAATTTTCATTTATGGTCAAAAGGAAACATTACAAATATATGCACAAAATTCTACTGTAGATGGCGCTTTTCTAGTTATTGAGGCTAGATGAATGAATCCAGATCATATTAAGTATCTTGAAGTCAATCTTCCTATAGTACTTGCGGCTTTCAACAGATCGGACTTATATAAGAATTTAATGGCACAGAAATCAAGTGCCATTAAAGTATTCCTACGTCTTGATCCCTTAACACTAGATGTCAAGACGTATGGAAAGTATGTCATCTGTCGGGAGGCATTACATCCGAGTCCTATTGAACATTTTAGGCATCTTTATAATCTAAAACACAGGAGGGTTACTCGGTCTAAGATTATAACGATATGATGGGCAACATGCTACCGTGAGTCAGAAAGAATGGAATAATGGTCTTTGTGTCATAGGAAAAGAAATCTATACAAGGATTAGTGGATATGATTACGTGTACAAAATGTAGAGAAGAAATCATTGGGGAACCTGTAATTGTTGCAGGTAACAATTACCATTCTCATTGTGCAATTTCCGTCATCGAGGATAAAATTGAAAAGCAAGATCGAGTACCAGAACTTGAG
>Ga0172365_10002261_pt1 | contig 14075 bp, 8 predicted proteins | sample LakKivSesite48cm_FD_114535 | JGI IMG/M metagenome (GOLD analysis project Ga0172365, IMG submission 114535) | Sediment microbial communities from Lake Kivu, Rwanda - Sediment site 48cm | ecosystem: Environmental > Aquatic > Freshwater > Lake > Sediment | place: Rwanda: Western Province, Lake Kivu...
AGCCCCGCCTGACAAACCCGAACCTCCGAAACATCTGACCGCCTCTGCAGCTCCGCCGACTTGCTCTTCCCAATCATAGTCCTGTTTTGAACGATGCACAAGGGGGCTATTCCGGTTCACCGTCTGGAAGAGAGCATTGACAACATACGGGCATCGTCATTATAGTAGGAACGTGAACTCAGGCACTGCACGCCCCAGACAGACCTGTGTGCAATGCGGTCACTCGTGGACGCCCCGCTTTGAACGTGAGCCAAAGCGGTGTCCGAAATGTCGTTCCACCCGGTGGAATGGCCCAAGGTGGGCAGAGGCAAAGAGGAAAACGGTGAACAAGGCCTTAAGCGCATATCTGGCTGCGGAGAAGGAATACCATGATAGGCTGGGCAAGTGTTGCGGAGTCACATGGAGGGGATCCGGGCGATACGACTACACACCCAGAAAAACGGCCTCGCGCCAGGCTGCTGAAGAACTGGACAAACTTGCGCTGAAGACCGAAGAAAAGCGACAGGCGTGGATTAAGGCACGTCGCTCATAGACAATAATCTGGCCGGTTCTCCGAACGTGGTCGTGATTATCTCTCGTATTTCCAGGTTGTTCCTTGAGGCGTGTCTTCAAGTGTCACGCCTAGATCGGCCAACCTCTTCCGAATGTCGTCGGCTAGCTGCCACTGCCGATTTTGGCGCAAATCATTCCTCGTGGATACCAAGAGACTTATAAACGGTTCCGCTTGGGATGTTGTCGTGGCCCTTTCCTTCAGAGTAAGTCCCAGAACGCCCGCGAGCTTCAACAGGGCTCGCTGAGCTTCCGTAATGTTCAGGCCTTCCTCGCCGCCCCGATTGATTTCTTTCGATAATCTGAAAAGGACTGCTATTGCCTGGGCGGTATTGAAGTCGTCGTCCATGGCTTCGACGAATTCCTGTTCGAAAGGTTTCGCATCGAGCGCGGCGGCCCCTGAATCCACGCCGGTCCGGCGCGTCAGCGCAGACCGCAATCTCTCGGCGCTCGTCTCGGTTGCTTTCAAGGCCTCGTCGCTATAGGTAAGTGGGCTCCTGTAGTGCGAGCTAAGGATGAAGAGGCGGATGGCATCCGGGCTAAAGCGCTCCAGTATGTTCTTGATATTAACCAGGTTGCCGATGGACTTACTCATTTTCTGTTTGTTCAGCTGCATCAGGCCGCTGTGCAGCCAGTATCGAACGAATGGACTCCGCCCGGTAAAGCTTTCCGATTGAGCTATCTCGTTCTCATGATGAGGGAAGACAAGGTCCTGTCCACCCCCATGAATGTCAACGGTGTCACCCAGGTACTTGAGCGCCATCGCACTGCACTCCATGTGCCAGCCCGGCCTGCCCTTTCCCCAGGGGCTATCCCAGAAGGGCTCGCCGGGTTTTGAAGCTTTCCATAGGGCAAAATCCAGCGGATATTCTTTGCCTGTTTCACAGGATGTTTCCTTGGCAATCATGTCTGCCAGATTGCGGTGGCTGAGTTTGCCGTAGCCCGGAAAGTTTCTGACGCGGAAGTAGACGCTTCGATCAGACTCGTATGCGTAGCTCTTAGCAACCAGACTTTGTATAATCTCGATGATTTTTGCTATTTCTTCGGTTGCCCTGGGATAGATATCGGCCGGCTCCACATTCAACGCGCGCATACTAGCCAGGTACTCGTCGGTATACCTGCTTGCGAGCTCTGACGGAGGTATGCCCAGCTTATTGGCGCGCTCTATGATTTTGTCATCTATGTCGGTGAAGTTTTGTACGTGCTTCACGCTATAGCCCCTGAATTTCAGATAGCGCTTGACAACGTCGAAGATTATGTAGGCCATGGCATGCCCGATGTGGCTGTGGTCGTAGGCGGTAATCCCGCAGACATACATGCTCACGACTTCGCCGAGCGGCTGGAACTCCTCTTTTTGTCCGGCCAGCGTATTGAATACTTTCATCTCTTAGCCTGGGGAGCGAATGGTCGCTCCTGCAGTCCTATTCCGTCAGTCACTTCCCATCATAGCTAATTTCGTCCAGGCTTGACAAGGCTGGCGTCACGTTGCTCTTTAAGTCTGCCCGAGGTCATTCCCTGGATTCGCTGGATACTGCTATTTGTGTTGGCCAATGGGTTCAACGAAGGACTACTGTTCCGGGGCCTGTTTCTGAAGAAACTGGAACTGCTGAGCAGAACCTCTTCCCGCTCATGGCGCTGCTTCTGCCCCTTGGGCTGGCTCTGGGCTATGTCATGCAGAAGACGAACAGCATAATAGCTTCGTGGCTCATCCACGCGTCGTTCGAGGAAATGCAGAGAGGATTCACGTGTTGCCCCCGATACAATCCCGGCAACCTCAGTTTATCTATCGCCGAACGAGCACGGCGATGTTTGCCAGTAGTAGCTTCAGTAGTCTAGTGATCGACAGTCACACCCCTCGCCTCGAGTTGAGGTATGTATATATTTACGGAGTCTGAGCTCAGGGGATTCGTATTTAGACTGATAGTATCCCCGGAGGAGAAGCCCGTATTCTCTAGTAGGGGCCCGATATCACTTATTTGATTAGACGCGAGGCTGAGGTACTTGAGCTTAACAAGGTCGGCTAGAGGTGATATGTCGCTTATCCGGTTGGAGTCGAGATTGAGGATTATCAGGTTTGTGAGGTTGGCCAGCGGCGAGGTGTCGCTTATCTGGTTGGAGTCGAGGTAGAGGATTCCCAAGTTGGTGAGGTTGGCCAGCGGCGAGATGTCACTTATCTGATTGGAACTGAAATAGACGACTGTGAGGTTAGTGAGGTCGATCAAGGGCGAGATATCGCTCATCTGGTTGAAGCCAAGGGTGATGCCTGACAAGTTGGGCAGGCTGGCCAGCGGAGAGATATCGGTTACCTGGTTGGAGTCAAGCTCGAGATTATCCAGGTTGGTGAGGCCCGCTACGGGCGAGATATCACGTATACGGTTGGATCCGAGACCCAGTTCCACGATGTTGGTGAGGCTGGCCAGGGGCGAGATGTCGGTTATGTTATTGTTCTCGAGGAATAGGTGTTCCAGACCGGTGCAGTACTGAAGCCCCGACAAATCCTCGATTCCACCATGAGTAGCCTCGAGGGTCTTCAGGCGAGCAAGTTCGGCCGCATGAATATCTCCTGACGGTTTGTTCAGTGCATCTCTTATAGCTGTCTCCAGACCCGGGTCAGGGATGGTGACCACCGGACTGCGCCCGGACAACAATATAACCAAAACGACGATGGTGACTATGACACATGCCGCAACGATTCCTATCAACCGGTTCCTGCTATTGCTGGTCTTAGTGGTTTTCCTGGTCTTTCTGGTCTTACTACTCATTCTTTTCTTCTTGGCCACTCTAACCCCCTTTGGCAAATACGTATGAAATCATACCATAAACTACTCGGCTGACGCTGTCAACATGACGGGACTCTCGCTTAGGGAGGGACGGGGGACACTGTTTTATTTGTTAGGCTTGCCGGGACGCAGCATGAACCAGTTCTTGACTCCGACGACCACTTCATCCTCCACTACTTTGAAACCGAATCGCTCGTAGAAAGGCACGTTCTCGGGTCTCTCCGTTTCAAGATAGGTTTCCATTCCATCCTGATAAGTGAGGTCGCAAAGGAATTGCATCAAGTGACTTCCTATTCCTCTGTGTTGAAGTTCCGGCGCGACGCCAATTGGCCCGAGATGCCAATGTAGTCGCCCGGGGTCATGCCTTTTCCACGCACGTATGCGCTTCATGTCCCGTATCAGCGGGCGCGGTCCCCCAGCCGCCCTCAGAACCGCCGGGACCACCTTCAGACCGGTACGCTGGCAATCAGGCCATTTCACTATCCTCATACCTCCCACAATCTGGCCGTCAAGTTCGGAGACGAAGCACCTGCCCGGTGCATGTCTGAACATGGCCTCAAAGGTAATCTTCAGGCGCCGCTCTATCATAGGTTTGTCTCGGTACACGGCAAGGTGAATAGGGTTAGTTGCGAAGGCTCTGCCGAGTATCTCGGCAACCCGCGGAATGTCCGCCCTCCGCATTTGTCTTATCTTGACTTCATGGTGCAGATCTGGTGCCCGGAGCACACTTGAGCCGTCGAAAGGCATACCAAATGGTATCACGTAGTTGCGAAACAGCATAATGGCACGACCGTCATTCCTGCGTCGTTCGACATTGCCGTTGTTCGGGCATCGGTTTCGACCTTCTGATTTCGTTTTCGCTTTCCCTACGGGAACCTGGCAGTCCTTATCATTCCGGCCGGTTATGACAATGCTTTCGTGGGAGGCCGACCGGGCACGAGTTTGGACCCTAACCTCGATAGAGTGGTTAGAGAACAGAGAACTTACTTAGAACCAAGCCCAATGCAGACTGGAACCTATTCCCGGACCTTCGTCGACGGTATAGTAAAGAGGAACGTAGAGCCCTTTCCCGGCCGTGACTCAACCCACAGATGACCGCCGTGGGCTTCGACAAGGCGCTTGCATACAACCAGTCCCAGCCCGACTCCGGCGCCGCCGCTTCCCTGTAACCTGACGAAAGGCTCGAATAGCTTCTTCTGGTCTTCCGAGGAGATGCCGACTCCGGCATCGCTGACGCCGATCACTGTACCGTTTTGGTCGAGCCGAGCGAAGACACGGACCCGGCTCTCCGGGGGAGAGTACTTTACTGCATTCTCTATAAGGTTATACAAAACTTGTTCAATCCTCACGGCATCGGCGTTCACCTGCGGCACCTCTGTCGGTATCTCCAGAACGATACCATGCGTGTCATACTTCCGGCGCACTCTGTCCACGGCCTTATCGGCGATGTCGCCAATTCGAATCTCCTTCATATTCAGCTTCAGCCGTCCAGCTTGGTACCTGGATAGTTCCAGCATGTTGTCCAGTATGCCGGCCAGCGCTTCGGCGCTCGAACTGGCCTCCTTCACAAGTTCCTCTTTGTCTTGCTGGGATACTCGTTTGTCCATAGCTGTACCCAGAGCTCCAATGACGACGGTAAGGGGGGTGCGCAACTCATGAGACACCATGCCGATGAATTCATCTTTTATCTGCTCAGTCTTTTTGCGCTCGGTGATATCCACGGCCATACCCACAATAAAGCGGCGTCCGTCGGCAAGAGTGCCGGGAGAAGAGGCGCTAAAGCTCCAGTAACGTGAATCACCTTTGATTGTTCGTATCGGGAGCTCAATATCTATAGAGCGCTTGTTTCCATCAAAAAGCGAACGAACGTGCCTGCGAACTTCATCTGCCCCTTCGCCATAGGCCCGGTCAAGCCACGCTTCAAAGGTCGGTATGTCTTCGGAGGTGTACCCTGTGAGCTCAGTCCAACTACGGCTGACCTGAAGTACCTGCCCGTCCTCCGCTTGCATAATAACGGGAATGGGTGCTTCTTGGATGGCGCGGCGAAATTGCTCCTCACTCTCTTCTAGAGCTTCTGCGGCCTGCTTCATTCCCGTGATATCCGTCCCGGTAGTTATGAAGTAATCTCCAAACGGGACCGTCGTAAACCTGAAGTACTTATTCAGATTGGGGAAATAGTCTTCATAACTATAAGGTACGCCTTCGGCCATGACCCTCCGGACCATGGGCATGTAGTGCCCGGTGGAGCCAGGCCCAAGGATCTCATCGGCGGTCTTGCCTCTTATCTCCTCTACCGACTGCCTGCCCCACGTTCGTAACGTGGGTGGATTGGCGTCAACGAGGCGCCAGGTCTTGATTTTCCCATTCTGGTCTCGCTCCAGTTTCCAGAAATGAACCTCTTCGGCCATATTGCTGAAAAGATTACGATATTTTTCTTCGCTCTCCTTTACGTTCCTGTAAAGAATATCCTGGGGGCGAACGACGACGGTCTCCAGGAAAGCCGCATAAACCAGGTAGAAGGAAGCTATCTGGAAGAAATGGCCCAGGGCGTTGGTGACGCCAAAGGGGTCGGTATACGTTGTGAAAACCAACCCGGTGGCGATGAACAGGATGAAGGAATATGTGACCAGCCGGAACACCCTTGTGTCCAGCGTTCGCCGGTTGATGGCCAGCAGGACCAGCGACACGAGCAGTATCCCACAGATTACGTAGTCGCTGATTACCTTAAAAGGGGTCAATCCCACACCCTCGATGTAAGTAACCGGAAAGTTTCGCCAGTAGAAGATGGAGAGTATCAGCAATACCGTTGCCACCGAATAGAGTGCAAAGGTAACTCCGACGTTCAGTCTGCGCCTGATGAACAATGGCGCAGCCAGCATTGAGACGGCCAGAAAATACCTGCTGACAATGTATAAGGTCGGCCCCATATTGCCGTATTGAGGGAAGACTCCCATGTCTTTGTTGCCCAGTAAGTGCAGGAAGTCCCAAAAAGCGAAGAAGAGGAAGACGATGCCAACAAAGAGGTAGTACTGGTTATCTAATAACCGGCGCCGGCTCCAGACCAGGACAAAAACGCCCGCGGCTATCAGAACCGTAATCCCATCTGCAAAACTGTGGAATAGAGGGTAGTTGTGGCGGCTTAATACATAGAGACCGGCAACCGCAGCGGCCAGTACTATGGAAATGAGGACGTACTTCTGCTTTGTCGCGGACGGTCTGTCGGCCAGGTCACTGCTCAAGTTGGCTTGTACTTGTTCAGCGTCTGAGCTATGCACCAGGTTGAGCCGACCAGTGTCTCTGCCTGTTTCGTGTCCTCTCAATACACTTCTTCCTCGGCCAAGCACTGGTTACGCAGTCAGTAGAAGTAGACTCCGCAAGGCCGGCATTCTTATGAAAGGATGATACGTCACTGATTATAACCGTAACGTAACCTTGTGGCAAACGATTGGCGCGGAGGTGGGAGCAGCCCGCTTACAGAGGGAAACGGTGATTCAAGAGAAGAGACAGAAGACTGGTTGGCACCCCTCGATGGAATGCCTATTTCAAATCACCTAAAGTGAGAGGCCGTTACCATTGCACAAACATCGGCATGACTACGTGTACGTAGTTGTCCACGCCGATGGGGCGGATTGTCCCCGGGCTCGAGGGGGTGGTCAGTTCCAGGGCGACCTGCGCCTGGGGAAGGACAGACAGGACGTCGGAAAGATACTTCACGTTGAAGGCGATTTTGGCCTCTTCGCCATCGGTGAGGGCGTCCACTTCGCCAACGTTGTCTCCGACCTCTTCGGCCTGAGCAGAAACCGTCACCTTTCCAGGGGTGAGTTCGCTGCCGGGTGTAATGACCAGGCGGACTATGCCGCTGGCGTCGCGGGCGAATATAGACGACATCTTGGTGACTCGCAGGAATTCGCTGATGTCCACTACGGCCCGGGTCGTATAGCTCTGAGGAATGACCTGGGAGTAGTTGGGGAAGGAGCCCTGAATAAGCTGTGAGACTATCTCTGCATCCTTGAGACGGAACAGGACTTGGCTCTTCTTTTCGTTCACGGTAATTTCCACGGGCTCTTCCTGCTCGCCGAGGAGGCGGTTCAGTTCGCTGAGGGTCCTGGCCGGGATGATAATCGTAGTCTTTTCCTTGACTGGCGCGGCCAGGGTCGTCTTGTGAACGGCCAGCCTGAAACCGTCGGCAGCCACCAGGTTGAGCTGATCGCCATCGAACTCGGTGTTGATTCCCGTTAGCACCGGCCGGGATTCCTCGGTGGCGGCAGCGAAAGCAACCTGCGCGACTCCTTCTCTGAGGCTGGCTGCCTCTATGCTGGTGGTTATGCCGTCGGTTATCTGTGGGATAGGCGGGAAGTCCGCCGCGTCGATGCCGTGAATATGGGCCTGAAAATGGCCGCTCTTGAGTTCCAGGACACGCCCGTTGGCAGGCAGGCTGATGTCAATCAAATCGTTAGGCAAGGAATTGACAAAGTCACTGAGCAACCGCGCCGGCACAGTAATCTCTCCCTTCTGTTTGACCTTGGCGCCCACCCAGCAAGTGATAGCCATTTCCAGATTGGTGGCCGCCAGTTTGAGACCGGCCTGGTCGGCGGATATGAGAATATTCTGGGTGATGGGTAGCGTGGACCTGGTGGCGACGGCCCGGCCTACAATGCCAAGTCCTCTGTTTAGATTCTCCTGAAGACAAGATAGTTTCATGAGATACCTCCGCCTGGATGTGTGAGGACAGTATACTATCAAGAAGTGCAATAATCAATGACTATTGTTGACATAATACTCAGCTTCCGGAAACGCTGTCCCCGTCCGGTGACGCGGTTTCGCCTGCAGAAGCCACCCTGCTTTAACGGCACTCCGGTCGGCAGGGTTCACTAAAGCTACCGCCCGTAGATTGCGGTCAACTCCTTCAGTCTGGTCTTGATTTCGTCCGTCAGCATCTCAGGCAGAAAGCGCCAGCACCAGTTGCCCTGCGTGGTACCGGGAAGGTTCATCCTGGCTTCGCCGCCCAGGCCCAAAACGTCCTGCATGGGAGTGACGGTATTGTCGGCCACGGACATCAGGGCCAGGCGGATGAAATCCCAGTTCAACTCCCGTCCATCCGTCCCGGCGTAGTTGAGGGCGAGCCGTCTTTCTGTCTCTCTTTCCTGCCTGGTCTGCGTGCTGTCCTCAGCATCCACCTGTCTCAACCAGCCAATCGTGGTGTTGTTGTCATGGGTGCCGGTGTAGACTACGCAATTCCTCGGGTAGTTGTGGGGCTTGTAATCATCGGCTTTGGGGTCGCTCCCAAAGGCAAACTGGAGGACTCTCATTCCCGGGAATCCGAACTCGTCTCTAAGGGCGTCAACCTCCGGTGTGATTACTCCTAAGTCCTCGGCGATGATGGGCAGTGCGCCCAGCGTTTTCCGCACACATTTGAAGAACTCGGCCCCGGGTCCGGATACCCACCGTCCGTTCATGGCGGTGGTGTCTGTGCCCGGAACCTCCCAGTACTTCTCAAAGCCGCGGAAATGGTCCAGCCTGATGATATCTACCAGGGCGTGCGTTGCCCGAAAACGGTCAATCCACCACTGATAGTCATCCTCAGCCATCACATCCCAGCGATACAGAGGGTTTCCCCACAGCTGCCCCGTTCTGGAGAAGTAGTCGGGAGGCACCCCGGCTACCACGCTCGGGCGGCCGTTGTCGTCGAGGTAGAACATCTCCGGATGCGACCAGACTTCGGCGCTGTCGAGAGCGACAAATATGCCCATATCGCCGACGAACCTGATACCTCGCTCATTGCAGTACTTCTTCAGTTCAGACCACTGCTTGAAAAACTGATACTGGTGGTATCTGTGCTGGCCCATCTCGCGGGTCAGTTCGCTGCTCCAGCGCTCAAGGGACTTTGGGAGGCGCTTTCGGACGTCTTCGTCCCAGGCATTCCAGGCGGCTAGGCCATGAACGTCCTTCAGAGCCATATACAGGCAGTACGTCTGCAACCAGGAAGAATTTCGTTGGGAAAAAGCTTCAAATTCCTGCCGCTCGTTTGCAGAAGCCTTGTTCAGGAAAATCTCGAAGGACCTGTTCAACATCGGCAACTTAAAAGCGGCGACCGCAGCATAGTCCACTCTGCCCCTGGGGAAAGAAGCAGCACTGTCGAGGTCGCCAGCGTCCAGAAAGCCGTCCTCAACCAGCTTTTCCAGACTTACGAGCAGGGGATTGCCGGCGAAGACCGAAAGGCACTGGTACGGCGAATTGCCGTAGCCGGTAGGCCCAAGCGGCAAGGTCTGCCATAGACGCTGGCCAGTCTCAGCCAGAAAATCTGCGAACCTATAGGCCTCCTTACCCAAATCTCCAATCCCCAGCCGCGCGGGGAGTGAGGTAGGATGCAGCAGTATGCCGCTTGCTCTGAGAAAGCTGATCATGAGCGTCTCCGGCAAAATATTAACACCGCCTCATTCAGATTCCAACAGCAGTGCCAATTCGGCGGGAGCGAGCTCAACAGGCTGCCGGGGAACAGCCGGTTCATCAGACAGGTCCCCATCCAGGCAAATGCGACGTAAGCGGTGCCGGGAGCTAACGGCGATGCGGTCGAGCTTCACCCTTGCACCCCTATCGTTACTCTTGTTTATCAGAATCCAGCCCACTTGCCCGGGAGCCTGCCCCGACCGTCGTTCCAACACGAGGGCATCTCCGTCGGTTGCGACCGCTCCCAGTTTTCCCTCACCGTGCAGCAAAGGCGTCTCCATCTTGAGTTTATTCATCCGTTTTATGAACGCGTGGAGATCGAAGGAGGGCGTCCCCCAATCTGAGGGGCGGGTAGAGACGACGTTCAGCCTTTTCCTGAAGCCAAACTCGTAGCCAATAGGCATCATAAGGCCGGCAGAGAACGAGGCGGCAAAGGCATAGCGTTGACGCTGGACTACCTCGCTTCCATCGGTATCGGCGGCAAGGCGAGTAGTATCATGGCTCTCCGGGAAGGAGATTGACGGCGCTATTTTGCCGAACTTCTCGTGCTGTTCCAGGCACCACGGCTCGACGAAGTCCCACCACTTGGAACTATTGAACAGGTAGTGCAGTCCGGCGCCGCGCAGCGCCAGAGCTTCCTCTTCGGCCGAACCCACGGTCTCCGCAAAAAACAACGCTTCAGGGTCAACGAAGGCTGCTTGCTCAACCAGATAGCGCCATAGGGCGGCAGGGACTTTGTAGGCCGCATCGCAGCGGAAGCCCTTGAAGCCCATGCGGATATACCGCTTCACAAGTTCGCCCCAATAGGCCCAGAGGCCTTCCCTGTCGCCTGACCCTTCGTTGTCTATCTCCGCCAGGTCGCGCCATACCGTCACCTTTTCAGGGTCGTTGGGGTCTCGCGCGAAAGGACTGACGACTTCACCGTGAACATCGCGGGAGTACCAGGAAGGGTGCTCATTAATCAGAGGGCAGTCACGTGAGGTATGGTTGATTACCAGGTCCATTATCGGCCACAGCCCCAGGTCTTTGAATCGTCGAAGAGTTCGCGCCAGTATGTCCAGGCCGTCGGTCTCGGTCCCGGAAGGAAGGAAATCGGGATTGATGCGGTAGTGGTGTTTGATGGCATACAGGCTGCCGGAGAAACCCGGATACAGGATTGAATTGATGAATAGCCAGTTGAAGCCCATTTCTGCGGCACGGGAGGCGTGCTGAAGCCAGTCAGGCATAACGCCCGCCAGGCGGGGGAACAGATTATAGATTATCGGGACCCGACTCTGGCTACCCATTGATTTGCTATCTTGAAAGTGCCATTTGTGCCAGTATACCAACAGCTGCGGAGGGCAACAACGCTCCCTGCCCGTTAATATGATTAGTCAAACGTTCCTCTCGTTACTGCGAGCGGTGCCGCCCCAGCCGGGACGACGAGGCAGTCCGGAGGTGAGCGATGAGATTGCCACTCCCCCATACCTGTCGGGGGACTCCCAGGGATACAGAGTATCACGTCGGCCTCGTACAATATATCATCAGTTTTGTCCAAGCCAGGCCGTGCTCTGACACTGTCACAAAAGGCTGCGAATGGGGAAAGGGTCTGTTATACTAGTAGAGAGGAAGAATGGCTGGGGACAGGGAACTTCTGAGTCTCGGCATTGACCTCGGCGGCAGCAAGATACTGACCGCCGTGGTCGATCCTCAGGGCAGGATACTTTCGAGTGACGAGAGTGTAACGCCTGCCACCGAGGGTCGCGACCTGGTTATCCAGGCCATTGTGGACTCGGCAGGCAGTGCTCTGGGACAGGCGAGCGTCACCATCTCGGAGGTTACGGCCATAGGTATCGGAGCTCCAGGCATCTCCAATCCGGAAGCTGGCATTCTATTCACTTCCCCCAATCTGCCCGGATGGCGCAACGTTCTCCTCCGCGACATAATCCAGGACAAGCTTGGCGCCAAAGCCTTCCTCATCAACGACGCCAACGCCGCCGCGCTGGGCGAATTCTATTTCGGGGCGGCTAGAGGCGCCCGCAACTTCATTTATGTCACTCTGAGCACAGGCATCGGCGGAGGCATTGTCATCGGCGGGAAAATCTATGCCGGGGCCATTGGCACCGCGGGCGAGATTGGACATATGACCATTGATGACAACGGGCCTATCTGCAACTGTGGAAATAGAGGCTGCTGGGAAACTCTGGCCTCGGGGACGGCCCTTGCCAGGGAGGCCAGGCGGCGGATCGGGGAGGGAGTCAGGACGGACATCTTGAAATATGCCAACGATGACTTGGAAAAGGTGAATGCACAGGCGATCTACACTGCTGCCCTGGAGGGTGACAAGCTTGCCAAGAAACTGATCGCGCAGGCCGGCCACTACATAGGCGTGGGTCTGACCAATTTGATAAACATATTCAATCCCGAACTGATAGTCATCGGCGGCGGCCTATCAAACATGGGTGATATGCTGCTGGCCCCGGCCTTCAGGACGGCCGGGCAGAGAGCATACAAAGAGGCTTTCCAGGCCGTGCGCTTTGCCGCCGCCGCATTGGGGCGAAATTCCGGCGTGCTCGGTGCTGCTGCTTTCGCCATACAGGAGATACAGAAATCCCTGCCTGAACAGAAGGCATCGGCATAGCCCGGTCCGTGGATTAGTTCTCACCGCTCCGTCCAGTGCGGCGCCGCGCAAACAGAGGTTACGCTTCACTGTGAGGGTCTGAAAAAGACGGTCGCCAGCGGCGGCAACGTAATCGTCAGAGAATACGGGCGACCGTGTAGGGGTATGGGCGCTGCTTCCACTCCACCCAGGTTCCCCTGACCACTGCCTCCGTACTCTTTGGCATCGCTGTTCAGCATCTCTCTCCAGAATCCCGCCTGTGGCGCGCCGATGCGATAGTTGAATCGGGGGACCGGAGTGAAATTACACGCCACTGCAATAAAATCACCGGCCGTTCGACCTCTGCGAATAAGACTGAGGGTGCCGCCTTCGACGTCATTGCAGTCAATCCATTCAAAGCCGGCTGGCTCGAAGTCCAGCTCGTACAGGGCCGGCTGTTCACGATAGAACCTGTTCAAGTCGCTGACCCACCGCTGAAGGTCGGAGTGCCGTGCGTACTGGAGAAGGTGCCATTCCACGCTCTCGTCGTGTATCCACTCGCGCCACTGGCCGATCTCGGCCCCCATGAACAGGAGTTTCTTGCCGGGCTGGGCATACATGTATCCCAGAAGCGTCCTCAGGTTGGCGAATTTCTGCCAGTCGTCGCCCGGCATCTTTCCCAGGAGGGAACCCTTGCCGTGCGTGACTTCGTCGTGGGAAAGCGGCAAGACGAAGTTCTCAAAGAAGGCGTAGATAAGGCGGAACGTCAGCTTATTGTGATGGTACTTTCTGTATACAGGGTCCTTGGTCATATAATCGAGCGTGTCGTGCATCCAGCCCATGTCCCACTTCAAGCCGAATCCCAACCCACCGATATAGGTCGGCCGCGACACCATAGGCCAGGCAGTGGACTCCTCGGCAATGGTCTGCACGCCGGGTTTCTCCTGGTAGACCACCTCATTGAGACGGCGTAGAAAAGAAATGGCGTCGAGGTTCTCGCGACCGTCGTATTGATTGGGTATCCATTCTCCTTCCTTGCGGCCGTAGTCAAGGTAGAGCATGGAAGCGACGGCGTCTATTCGCAAGCCGTCAATATGGTATTTGTCCAGCCAGAACAGCGCGCTGCTGAGAAGGAAGCTTCTGACTTCGTGCCGGCCGTAGTTGAAAATGAAGCTGTTCCAGTCGGGATGAATGCCCTGTCTGGGATCGCCGTGCTCATAGAGGTGCGTTCCGTCGAAGTACCCGAGTCCATGTTCATCGTTGGGAAAATGAGAGGGGACCCAATCGAGAATGATGCCTATATCACGCTGATGCAAATAGTCAATCAAGTACATGAAATCCTGAGGTGTGCCATACCGACTGGTGGGAGCAAAATACCCCGTTGTCTGATAGCCCCACGACCCGTAGAACGGGTGCTCCATCACAGGGAGAAACTCAACGTGGGTAAATCCCACTTGTGTCACGTACTCAGCCAGCTTCGGAGCAAGTTCGCGGTAGGTGAGGTAACGATTCCTCTCCTCGGGCACCCGCCGCCAGGAGCCGAGATGGACCTCGTACACCGAGATGGGGGCGTCGAGGGCATTGCGGGTCTGTCGCTTTCCCATCCATGCTTGGTCTTCCCAGGCGTAATCCAGAGCGCGGACAATCGAGGCCGTTCTGGGAGATGTCTCAGCGCAGAAGGCGAACGGGTCGGCCTTGTCTACGCGGTAATCGCCTTGCTG
>Ga0172365_10002262_pt1 | contig 14075 bp, 11 predicted proteins | sample LakKivSesite48cm_FD_114535 | JGI IMG/M metagenome (GOLD analysis project Ga0172365, IMG submission 114535) | Sediment microbial communities from Lake Kivu, Rwanda - Sediment site 48cm | ecosystem: Environmental > Aquatic > Freshwater > Lake > Sediment | place: Rwanda: Western Province, Lake...
AAAAGCTACGCGATCGAGCTCTGACACCAAGATATGATTTTTCCCTGAGTGAAAGATCTCTTGCAAATAACATGTTGCAAACATCTTCTCTAAGGCTTCTTGATGACTCGCAGTCAGATAATACAAAGAGGCTGTCGAGATCCCCAGCTTGTCCCGCAGAGATCTGTGCGCTTTGTCTTCTCGTGCAGCCCTCTCAGCACTTTGAAAACAAGGGGAAAAAGCATGAGGAGGATATTCCTTATGGACAAGCCCTTGTATAGAAGGAAGAGGGTGATAGGAAAAACTGTGATCAAAAAAAATAGGTGGCTTCATAAACATTCTCTTAATGTAAGAGAATAATAAGAGATGCTAATGTTATTATCCATTAAAAATATTTTCGACTTATATGATAAGTAAGTAATTATTTTTTAAATTTTTGATTACACTCATCAACACTTTCTCTTTGCCATGAGCCCGAAAAATTGTAACAGAGAGGCTCCCCAGTAGGAATCTCAAGCTTTACCACCTCCTCTTCAGAGAGTTTTTCCAAAAACATGACAATCGAGCGGAGTGAGTTCCCATGAGCTGACACGAGAACATTTTCTCCTTTTTCCAAATGAGGGATAATTCTTTTTTTGAAAAAAGGAATAGATCTTTGCGCTGTCATCTCCAAACTCTCCCCACCGGGGGGCTGACCTCTATAACTACGTCGCCATTTGATAAACTGCTCTTCCCCATATTTTTTGAGAGTCGCCTCTTTGTTAAGACCCTGGAGCTCCCCATACATTCTCTCATTGAGATCTGCATGTGTATACACAGGCACAAGCCCCTGAGCACTCTTGGGATCGTACACTTTAGCCATGGAGAGAAATTTTGGATCATAGTCATGAATCATACAAGGAACAAGCTTACATCGACTACGACTCATAGCAAGCACGGTGGTTAGCTGCGCTCTAATTAACGTCGACGTATAGATCACCTGAAAAGGAATATATGCAATACGCTCCCCTGCCTTGATCGCTTCTTCTATTCCTTGTTCAGAGAGCGGAATATCCACCCATCCTGTGAAAAGGTTTTGCTGATTCCACACAGACTGTCCATGTCGTAAAAGTACAAGTTTTGCCACCAGCTCTTCTCCTAATGTGACATCTGCATTGTGCTTTGTAGACGGTGCATCAACTTAGGATCTTCTAAAGTCGTTGTATCGCCTATCGATTTACCTAGCGCAAGATCTTTAAGCAGCCTTCTCATGATCTTCCCACTTCTTGTTTTAGGTACATCATCTGTAAAAAACATTTTCTTTGGCCTTGCGATAGCCCCTATTTTTTTTACAACAAGCTCTTTAAGCTCCTCTTGCAAATCTGCAGAAGCTACCACCCCTTCTTTAAGAATGATGAAGGCAGCAATTGCCTGTCCTGTGATTTCATCAGGAATGCCAATCACAGCAGCTTCCACCACATCAGGGTGCTCAATCAGCACACTTTCTACTTCCATAGTACCTATTCTATGCGCTGCTATGTTCATTGTATCATCTACACGCCCTGCAATCCACACATAATGATCTGCATCGATGCCCGCTGCATCTCCAGTAAAGTAGTAACGTCCTCCCCATTTGTGCCAGTATGTCTGCACAAAGCGCCTAGTATCTCCATGAATTCCTCGTAACATCGAAGGCCAAGGACTTGTAATCGCTAAATACCCTTTTTCTGCTTCTCTGCCATAATCATCGAGAATTTTCACTTCAATGCCAGGAAGAGGTTTTCCTACATGACCTGGCTTCATATTCATAAGCCCTGGCACAGTGCTCAGCAAAATACTCCCCGTTTCTGTCTGCCACCATGTGTCCACAATAGGACATTTTTCCCGCCCTACATGTTTAAAATACCATTGCCATGCTTCTGGATTTAAAGGCTCTCCTACACTTCCCAACAGTCTCAGTGATGATAAATCCTTCCCCTGAAGCATTTCCTGTCCCCATTTCATAAACATACGAATGAGAGTTGGAGCTGTGTAAAATGTTGTGACTTTATGCTTTTCAATGATATCCCACACGCGTGTTTTGCTCGGTTGATCTGGAGAACCCTCATACATCACCTGTGTCATCCCATTTGATAAAGGTCCATAGGTAATATAGGTATGTCCTGTGATCCATCCTACATCTGCTGTACACCAAAAGATATCTTGCGGTTTCACATCAAACACAATTCTTGTTGTGACGTGAGCTCCTACCAAATAGCCACCTGTTGAATGGACAACACCCTTCGGCTTACCTGTTGTTCCTGATGTATATAAAATAAATAAAACATCTTCGGAGTCCATCTGAGCTGGCTCACAGAAACCCTCTGCCGCCACCATCAGTTCATGATACCAAAAATCTCGGCCAGATTTCATTGGAACCTGTTGCTTTACACGCTGCACAACAAGCACTTTTTCAACACCCGTTAATCCTTCAATGGCATGATCAACCGTTTCTTTAAGAGCATGTACTTTTCCTTTTCTTATCCCCCCATCTGCTGTAACCACGATTTTTGCATTAGAGTCAATAAGACGTCCTCGCAAGGCCTCCGCAGAAAATCCCGCAAAGACAACTGTATGTATCGCGCCAATACGAGCGCAAGCGAGCATCGATGCCACAGCCTCAGGAATCATCGGCAAATAAATGGCAACACAATCCCCTTTTTTTACGCCAAGACCTTTAAAGATATTCGCTAATCGGTTCACTTCGTGATAGAGATCTTCATACGTTAATGTTTTCGAGGCTCCATCCTCTCCTTCCCAGATGATTGCTCTTTTTTTACGCGTCGCTGTATGCATATGACGATCAAGACAGTTATAGCATGCATTCAGCTTCCCCCCATTATACCATCGAGAAAAAGGAGGGTCCCATTCAAGGACAGCATTCCACTTCTTGTACCAGTGCAAACTCTGCGCACACCCTTCCCAAAAGGCAATTCTATTTTTACTTGCATAGTCATAGACCTGGTAATTTTTCATGTTTGCACTCTTTGCAAAGTCTTCACATGGAGCTACCATCTCTGTGTTCAATAAAAAAGCATTCACCCTGTTACCTCAACTTATTTTTAATATATGAGACTTCATATCCTGTCGATTTAACGCAGAAAATTCAAGAAAATTATCTATCGTAAATCAGAAAATTGGATATCCTACAGCCTCATAATGGCAGAAAAGCACATTCTACGTTTGTTTAAAAAATTTTTTTATATAAAAAAAAATCTTAACCAAGAGAATTAGTTACATTCATTTGTTATTAATAAATAAATCATTTATAATAGCAAACAAACTAAAAACACATTAGCCCTATACAGGTCCCTTATGAGCCTAAAAAATTTTAAAGGATTTAAAAATTACCAAAAAAAAGCCCCTCGTCCAACCACCATTGAAGTTCTCAGCAAAGAACCTCCAAAAATGCAATTTCAAAAAGAGCAAATCAAGCCTTTGCTGCTCAAATCACTTCCTGCGATAGTAGGAGCTATTGTTGGCTGCATACTGATCCATTTACCTGGATTAATTGTTGGCGCCATCGCAGGCCACCAGCTGGCTAAGCTCTATGTTCGCTTTTTTGGTAAACAGCCAAAAAAATCTTTGAAACGAAGATAGCCTCTTAGGTAGCTTTCTCAGAGAACATAATAAGCACTACGCCCAGAACAACGGCTACAATACCTACCCATTGGTAGGGAGTTGGCATGTGATGCCAAAATAGTCTATCTACAATCACCGTAAAGACTAAGCTCAAATAGGTGCAAGGCGTCATAAGGCGTGCCGGAGCATATTTCAAGGCTAAAGAAAAACAATACTGAAATCCAAATCCCGTCGATCCGATCACAAAGAAAAACAAGATATCTTGCCAACGAAAAGTGCCTAAGCCTACTAGCATCTCAATAGCTAAACAAATCATTGCAACAAATAAGGTGACAAGAAAGTAGGTAAACACAATTTTTTGCTGGTCTACATACCGATGCAAAATGCGGTTAGCAACAGAACCGATAGCGCCTAAAACACCTGAAAAAAGGCCCAAGAGCACAAGCCAGGAACCTTGCTGCAAAAGCCTCGGATCTAAGATAAGTACAATCCCTATAAAAGCCACCGCCAGTCCCCACCAAATATGCATATTCATTTTTGTTTTAAGCCACACTCGAGCTACAAGAGGAACAAACACAGGGAAGGTGAGATAGAGTAACGTGGCAATAGACACACTTAAAAGCCGGAGAGTATAGTATAAAATTAAGGCTGCAAAAGCCCCACAACCAGCTCTTAAGAAAAGAAGATTTTTCTTTTTCACTTTGGCAAAGCTAGAAGAGGTAAACTCTTTTTTTATATAAGGTAGCATGTAAAGCATCGCCCACCCAAAGGCTACAAGAGCTCTTCCAAAAAAAATCGTACCCGTTGTGAGCGAGCGCGATGCATATTTAACTACAGCTCCTTGCAAAGCAATCCCGAGCGCTGCAAGAAGCATCAAAAAAAGACCTTTTATAAGCTCTCTCTTTAATGGGACAGATGTCATGAACTTTTTTTTGTAAAAAACTCTTTACTTTGTCTATGTCATGCTTAACTATTATTAACAACTTTTTCTGATCGTAGCGCCTTTAAGCTCTTTCAGCTATACTCTACCGCTTTACAGAAAAAGGCCCTATTATGAAGCCACAGCGTTTAAGCAAAGTGTTAGCAGCTCATGGCATTGCCTCCAGAAGAGCGTGTGAAAAACTGATCTTTTCCAAGCGTGTCCGTGTTAATGGTAAGACCGTTTGTGAGCCGCAAACTCTCGTTGATAGCACAACAGATATTATCTTAGTAGATCGTAAACCTTTAACTTCCTCCAATCCCCAAGTCTATTTTATGTTTAATAAGCCTAAAGGATTTGTGTGCTCTCACAATAAAGACTCCCATAAAAAAATCATCTATGACTTTTTTGATAGCGCCCCTATGCGTCTTTTTTCTGCAGGAAGATTAGACAAAGAAACCACAGGTCTTTTGATTGTAACAAGCGATGGACACTTTGCGAATCACATAGCGCACCCTTCTTCTCATATCCTCAAAGAATACATTGTAAAAACAGATAAAGAGATTCTTGACACTCACCTAAAAATTTTGCAAAAAGGGTGTTTTGTAGAGGGTACTTTTGTGATACCTCACAAAGTGAGCAAGGTAAGAAAAGGAACTGTAAAAATTATTGTCTCTGAAGGAAAAAAACGTGAAGTACGCGTGCTTGTAGAACACGCAGGTCTCACCACTTTGCACCTCAAGCGTACAGCCATAGGCTCTTTACGACTAGGCTCTTTACAAGAAGGTTGCTATCGACCTCTGACAGAGCAAGAAAAAGAGGCTCTTTTGCATCTTGGAGACTAGCGTTTACAAAAACGGATCTTTACCTTATCTTGAAGGGCGCGTATTGCGCTTGAGGTATTATGCTCACTATTGCTAAGTTGTTTGGAAAGTCTCCCTTTTCTCCCCTACAAAATCACATGAAAAAAGTAAGTCTGTGTATTAAAAAACTCTCCGAGATTTTTCAAGAAATTGAAAACAAACATTTTGACAAAATCGAAACCCTTGTGTCTGAACTCTCTAAACTAGAACACGAAGCTGACCTTACAAAAAATGATATTCGAAACCACCTTCCCAAAAGTCTCTTTTTGCCAATTACACAAACCCAGTTTTTAGAGCTACTCTCTATACAAGATAGTATCGCTGACAAAGCAGAAGAAATTGGCAACTTACTTCTACTCTGCCCGCAAAATTCTCTTAAAGTATTTACCACCACATTCCAAGAGTTTTTTAAGAAAAATTTAGAAACTTTTTGGGATGCTAGACAGATTGTGAAAGAGTTTGATGAACTCCTAGAATCTTCTTTTGGAGGGATTGAAGCAGAAAAAGTCAAAGCGATGGTAGATCAAACAGCCTATCGAGAACACCAAGCAGATGTGCTAAAGACAGCTGTAAGAAAAGAGTTTTTTGGCCTAGCGGACACTCTCACCCCTTCAGCCTTCTATCTATGGACAAAACTCATTGACGAAGTAGGCTCTATTGCACATATCTCAGAGAAACTTGCTAACCAAATTGGAGTGATCTTAGAACTGAAGTGAGTAGCCTACACACAAACAAGAGAGAAGAGGTATAGAGCGGATGGGGATAGACCTAGTCATGATCATTTTAGTGCTCGTTGTAGGCTTTTATATGGCCTGGAACATTGGCGCCAATGATGTCTCTAACGCCATGGGCACCTCTGTTGGCTCAGGAGCTCTTACCCTTGGAAAAGCGATCTTTGTTGCTGCTATCTTGGAATTCTGCGGCGCCTTTTTCTTAGGCTCTAGTGTATCTGAGACTATGCAAAAGGGGCTCGTTAACCCTACCTATTTTGCTCATAATCCTTCTATCTTTGTCATCGGAATGCTTTCTGCTTTGCTCGCCACATCGCTATGGCTACAACTTGCTTCTTATTTTGGATGGCCAGTATCCACAACGCATGCCATTGTTGGAGCTATTGTAGGCTTTGGCCTTGCCGCAGGAGGCTCGTCTGCTATTGCATGGGGGGATGTAGGCTCTATTGCTTTGACATGGGTCATTTCCCCTGTTCTCAGCGGTATCTTCTCCTTCATCATCTTTTCTATTCTCCAAAGAAAAGTGCTTTATGCAATGAACCCTACCTATGCGTCCAAAAAACTGATCCCTATTCTTGTAGGAGTCGTTCTCGGTACATTTGCTATGAGTATTTTACTTGGAGGGGTACATAGCCTAAAAATAGAGTTTTCTCCTCTTCATTCTTTAGGTATTGCCTTTATTATCGGCATCATCGGATATCTTATTGCTCTTATTGTCATCAGACGAATTCATATTCCAGAGACGGGTACTCTGTATAATAAATATAATCTTGCCCAACAACTTTTTAGCTTAAATAAAACCCTAAAACATCTGCAAAAAGCAAAGCTTGTTGCAGAAAGCGACACTAAAAAAGAGGTGTCCGATATTTTAGATAGCGTTCGTCTCCTGAGCGCTTCTTTACAAGAAAAATCAGGTCACCATAAGCGTCATTCTGAATACGAAACAGTAGAAAAGCTGTTTAGTTTTTTACAGATTTTGAGCGCTTGCTATGTAGCTTTTGCTCATGGAGCTAATGATGTGTCTAATGCAATTGGACCTATTGCTGCTGCCATGAATGCCATCAAGTACAAATCTCTCTCCAGCGCTGCTAATGGGATTCCTACCTGGCTTCTGGGCTTTGGAGGGCTTGGCATTGTGATAGGGCTTGCCACATGGGGATGGAGAGTGATTCAAACGATTGGTCGAAAAATCACAGAGCTAACACCCACAAGAGGATTTAGTGCCGAGTTTGGCGCTGCTGTGACCATTCTTGTTGCATCAAAATTTGGGATTCCTATTTCTACAACGCATTGCATTGTAGGCGCTGTCTTGGGGGTTGGTCTTGCTAAGGGAATTTCAGCGTTGAATCTACGCACCATCCGAGAAATTGTCCTCTCATGGATTATCACGATTCCTTCAGCCGCCGTCACTTGCATTATTATCTTCTATATTATCAACGCCCTTGTGACTCTCTAAAGATAACACTTGAATCTACTGTAAAAATTAACCTTTATAGTAAAAAAGGCTTAGACAATCAGCTTTTCCCTGAAACTTTCCCTACTCAAAATCTAATTGAAAATTGAGCATAAAACAGTCAATTCTCCTGTTTGCTGCTACTTTTTTGAAAAACAAAAACGAGCAGCAAATCGCATAAACTGCTGTTTGCTGCTTGATTTTTATCAATCTTATAAGCACACTTATGTCATAAAATGTAGGGTCTATAATGAAACCAGCTCAGTTTATAGGACGTGAAGTTGAAATGACTAGGCTTAAAGGGCTTTTAGATAAGAGAAGCTCCAGCCTTATTGTTGTCCGAGGTAGAAGACGTATTGGGAAAAGCAGACTCCTTGCAGAATTTGGAAAAGAAATGAAAAGCTTCTTCTTTTCTGGAAATCCTCCAGTTCGTAAGACAACAGCTCAAACTCAGCGCAATGATTTTTCGCGCCAACTTGAAAGAGTTGGTATTCGAGGCGTTAAAGCTGACGATTGGAGTGATCTTTTTTGGGCTCTTTCCAAGGAAACTAAAAAAGGCCGAATTCTCATCGTATTTGATGAAATCTCGTGGATGGGAGGAAAAGATCCTCATTTTTTAGGCCACCTAAAAACCGCTTGGGATATGTATTTTAGTAAAAATCCACATTTAATTATTGCACTTTGTGGGTCCGTCTCTTCATGGATTGAGAAAAACATTCTAAGCAGTACAGGATTTCTTGGAAGGATTACCATTGATCTTGAGCTTGAAGAACTCCCATTACATGTCTGTAATGCTTTCTGGCATCCAAAGGAACATCTCATTACCTCTTATGAAAAGTTTAAACTTTTATCTGTAACAGGAGGAATTCCTCTCTATTTAGAGCAAATTAAATCAAATCTCCCCGCAGAACGAAATATTCAAGATCTCTGTTTTACTAAAGGAGGATTGCTTGTACGGGAGTTTGATGAGATATTTTCGGATCTTTTTTCTCGTGTTAAAACTAGACACAAAGAAATTGTCCTTTGCCTTGCCAATGGTTCAAAAGATCTTGTACAAATTTGCAATGAATTAGGGAAAAGCTTGGGAGGAATATTTAGTAAACATTTACATGAGCTAGTAAAAGCAGGGTTCATAAAAAGAGATTTTACATGGGATCTAAAAAACGGAAAAGAAGGGAAACTTAGTCGTTATAGATTAAGTGATAATTATTTACGCTTTTATTTGAAGTACATAGCTCCAAATCGCTCTAACATTGAAAAAGAAAATTTTTCTACTTTAATTACTCAACTTCCCGGCTGGGAAAGTATAATGGGATTACAGTTTGAAAATCTTGTCGTCCACAATAGAAAAACTCTTTGGAAGATGTTAGGAATCTCTCCGGAGGAAATAGTCATGGAAGGCCCTTTTTTCCAAAGCCCCACAACCAAACAAGCCGGATGCCAAGTTGACTATATGGTTCAAACTCGATTCCTTAATCTATATGTATGTGAGATTAAATTCTCTAAGAGTCCCGTCGGAAATACTATTATCAAGGAAATGGAAAAAAAAAGAAAAAGTTTGAAAATCCCTAGAAACTGCTCCATTAGGCCTGTACTTATTCATGTGAATGGTGTTGAGGAGCGTGTTATAGATGAGAGATACTTTGATAAAATCATCGATTTTAGTCAGTTATTAGAACTATGACAACGGGAAAACAACTGCTTCCCGAATGTGGAAATGCGAACCATTCGAGAAATTGTCCTCTCATGGATTATCACGATTCCTTCAGCCGCCGTCACTTGCATTATTATCTTTTATATTATCAACGCCCTTGTGACCCTCTAAAAGCTTTTTGCTCTCATAAGAACTCCACGCACTGCGCAACTCTATAGTCCTTTGCTGCACTTCAGACGGGTCTTGAGGAACTTTGCTGATAGCCTCTTGATAGCTTTCATATGCCTGTGTAAGAGCCTCTTCTAGATCTTCCAAACAAGTTATAGCAGTCTCGTCTGATGACGCTGCTTCTAGTGCAAGGGCTGGCTGCTCTGAAACGGAACGATTTTTTTGTGACCATAGATCTTTGATAGTGCTGTATACTTGACACCCCTCCCATACAACACATACAACGCCTGCAATACCCATGACTGTAGCTAGGTAAGAGCCCCCCTCGATTACAGGGTCTGACTCCGGTAGTGTAAAAACATCAAGAGGAGAGCATTGTGGTTGGCTAGGGCCAACTTTTGCAGCTTCAAGTAAAAGAGGCTTACTCTGTGAACACACATCAATAGACGTCTCTAGCACAACTCTTGACAAAGGTAGCCCCATTCTCACTTTAGGATTTGTCAAAAAGTTATATATGCCTGCTTTGATTGTAGCTAATACTCCATGATTTATAGGAACATCATTCTTAGGCCCTTGTATACCAATCTTTCTCGGCACTTCACAGCTTTCAAAATTCTCGAAGTTTTTTTGCATAGATATAAAAAGGTCCTTAACAATCCCTTGGAAACCTTTTGTATATGCTGTAGAATCCATCTGATAGACTTGCTGCACTACTGATAGGTTCTCGATCTTTTCTTGCTCCTGCTGCACTGCGCCAACAATAGCTAATGAGCTAGTAGCATTCTCAGTAGCTTTTGCTGTAAGAGATAGTTGTGCAAGAGCTGCTTGAATCTTTTCTGCAGATGATGTCTGAGTAGGCGCAGAAGCTCCTTTGTTCATCCAGCTATACATTCCATTAACTAAAGCCATGACACCTAAACCAGCAAACATATTACAACCTTATTAAATTTTTTTTACTTATATTATATAAAACTACTTATAACAATTATTTATGAGAAACTCCTTCCTCAGATTCCTCGATTAGCTGCTGGACATTCAAGATCAATGCCTGAGCAGCTTCTTTAAGAGCTTTTTCTTCCTGATAAACATCCCATGCACCGAGTAACTCTTGAGCCTTTTGCTCGATCTCTTGAGGATCTTGTGACTCTTTTGCTTTAGCTTCTTTATACTGACTCAAAGCCTTTACAAGAGTGATGACACTCTCTGGAAGGGGTGTTTCCGTATGTGTGATTATCTCCTTGTCCATGGCATCCACTGGGATGTTGACATCCGTCTTGACTAATGGAAAAACAGGAAGAGCAGGTGCAGTCTCTTTATTTTTCAAGGCCTTATAGTTTGTGTATGTTGTAAAGCATATATATCCTAGTAAAGCTATTCCTAAGAGCTGCAACCCAACCTCTATAGTAGGAATAAACGGAGAAGGCCCCTTGTTAGGTACCATTGTCAAGTTTGCTTTTTCAAAAATCTTTTGAATCTTGCTATCGGTTACCACTGCCCCTATGCTGGACGAACTACTAACATTCTTAGACCCCAACGTTAATGCTAACGATGGAGAAATTTGAACACTCGTGCTATTCATAGCCACATCCTTCTCTTATTTTTTATCCCTGAAGAACTGCTTCTTGACAAATTCGCTCAGGCCAATTCTTCTCTTGTGCTATCAAGCTACATTGAAAGTGTGTGGCTACAAATTGCACTGCAAGTTCACATCCTTTCATCATACTTCCTGTTGCTATATAGAACCGACCTACATAGCCTACGTAGATTGCAGCTACAACACCAGCAACCACCAAAAGCTTAGTATTCCGACTCAAGCCTTGTTCTTCTTTAAGCTTTGTATTAGCTGCTGTAAGCTCCTGGATTGTTGTAGTAAGCTCTTCAACTGTTTTAGCCGGTGATACACCTGTAGCTGTAGTCGTTGCAGGTAGTACTCCAACAGTCTCTTGCTTCTTGGAAGGACGACCTCTTCTTCTTACAGGGCTTGGAGAAGAAACTCTTTGTGGCGCTCCAGTTGCAGTTGCAGTTGCTGCTGACATAAAAAACCTCTTTTTTAAATTGTTTTTTTATTAACGATTATTAATTATACTATCACTAGATGTATTATTCTATATATAAAATATTATTATGTTGTTTTTGTTTTTAATAAAAAATAAATTATTTTTTATTAAAAATTTACTTTTCACTGCAGTTGCAAAGGAAGCTCTTTGTACGTTGTATTAAAAAAAATGCTTTACGGTTGCTTTAACCAAGGCTTCTGTGTTAATAAAAAAATTATTATATATAGCGTTTTTTGCAGCATGAAAGAAGTTCAAGATCACCAGGTTGAAAGTGTTGTCAATAAGATCAAGCACTATTTGATCACAACCATGGGAAAAACAGCAGATACCGCCTCTGATGAGGAGTTTTATAAGGCCTTTTCTTACGCTCTGCGAGAAGAGGTCATGATCAATTGGACAGCCACACAAAACACCATTAAAACCAACAAAGTAAGAAAGGTGTACTACCTTTCTATGGAATATATGCCAGGAAGGTTGCTTGGTAATAATATCACCAATATCTGCGCTATGAACCTTGTAGAAAAAGTGCTTTTTTCCATGAAGCGCAACTTAAAAACTATTTTACACATCGAGCCTGATGTGGGGATTGGTAATGGAGGCCTTGGCCGTCTTGCTTCTTGTTTTATGGACTCACTAGCGACCTTGCAATACCCAGCTTTTGGCTATGGCATGCGCTATCAATATGGGATCTTCGAACAAGACATCTGGTGTGGTATCCAAATTGAGCGTCCTGACTGCTGGTTACTTTTAGAGCATCCTTGGGAATTTAGACGAGATCCTCATGCTGTTAATGTCGACTTTGGGGGAAAACTGATCCACTCTTCTAACGGCAAAGGGGAAGAAGTATGCAGCGTGATGGATCAAGAATCCGTCAGAGCCCTTCCTTATGATCTCCCCATTATTGGCTATGGTCCTTCTTCGCATTTTTCTGTAGCCACGCTCAGATTGTGGTCTACCAAAGAATCCCCTCATAACTTCCAACTACAAAGATATAACGCAGGTCAGTTAGATCAAGCTGCTGAAAACACTTCTTTAACAGATGTCCTCTACCCTAATGATAACAATGAAGTGGGTAAAAGAATTCGGCTTAAACAAGAGTTTTTACTTGTCTCGGCTTCGCTGCAAGATATTATGAACCACCATTTACATCTTAACGGATCCTTGGAAGGGTTTGCAGAACAAGTGCGTATCCAAATCAATGATACACATCCCGCTTTAGTCATTGTAGAACTGGTGCGCATGCTCATTAAACACAATGAATGCACCCTTGATGAAGCTCTAGAGATCACAAGAACTTGCTGTAGCTACACCAATCATACGGTTCTCAAAGAAGCTTTAGAAGAGTGGAACGAAAATCGGATCCAAAACCTCCTTCCAAGACAATATCAGCTTATTCAAAGAATCAATCAGAAATTCTGTAATGAAATCCGAGAAAAATACCCAGGGCAAGAAGACAAAGTCAAACATATGTCTATCATAGAATGTGGTCAGATTCGGATGGCAAACCTTGCCATCTATGGCTCTCACCATATCAATGGTGTAGCAAGACTTCACTCAGAAATTTTACAACATGAGCTATTTAAAGAATTTTATGAGATGTTTCCTGAGCGTTTCACGAATGTTACCAACGGAGTGACACAAAGAAGATGGCTTGTATATTGCAATCCTTTGCTCGCCTCTTTTATCACGCAAAAAATCGGCAACGGTTGGATCACAGATTTTAGTGAGATCAAAAAACTGGAGCAGTTTGCAAATGACCCTGCATCGCAAAAAGAGTTTCTCTCTATTAAACGAATCAATAAACAAGCGCTCCTTGAACATCTTCTCGCAGCCCACTCTATCCCTGGTTGTCATGCCAATGGCCATAATTCTTTTTTAGATGAAAATTGTTTGTTTGATATGCATATCAAACGATTTCATGAATATAAAAGACAACTGATGAATGCTCTGCACGCTCTCATCTTGTATCAGGAGTTAAAAAGCAATCCTTCTGCACGAAAAGTGCAAAGAATGATCTTTTTTGCAGGCAAGGCAGCTCCTGGCTATAAAGCTGCCAAAGACATTATTCGCTTTATCTACTGTCTATCGAGAAAAATTTTTAATGATCCCGATGTATGCCCTTTTTTGCGCGTAATCTTTATTCCTAACTATAATGTATCCAACGCTGAAAAAATCATCCCTGCTGCAGACCTCTCTCAGCAAATCTCTACAGCTGGTATGGAAGCTTCTGGAACAGGTAACATGAAACTCACCATCAACGGAGCATTAACCATCGGGACAGAAGATGGAGCGAATGTAGAAATGAGAGAGCAAGTCACAGACGCTTGGTGGCCTTTTGCATTTGGAGCTCGTGCTGAAGAGAATCATAAGATGAAAACAGAACATAGCTACTATCCAGATAAAGTGGCTCATGAAAATCCTATGATCCTAAAAGCGCTGGAAGCATTACGGGATAGATCCCTTGCTGACAACGAAGCTGAGCATGAAACGCTTTGCAGCCTCTATGCTTCTTTGATGGAAGGATCTCCGTGGTCAGCTCCTGATAGATACTTTGTGATTCATGATTTGCAATCGTACTATGACACGCAAAAAAAAGTGGAAGAGCTTTATTCCACCCCTCTAGTATGGGCTCAGCACGCTTTACACAATAT
>Ga0172365_10002263_pt1 | contig 14069 bp, 10 predicted proteins | sample LakKivSesite48cm_FD_114535 | JGI IMG/M metagenome (GOLD analysis project Ga0172365, IMG submission 114535) | Sediment microbial communities from Lake Kivu, Rwanda - Sediment site 48cm | ecosystem: Environmental > Aquatic > Freshwater > Lake > Sediment | place: Rwanda: Western Province, Lake...
ATCATCATGGCGCATAAGTCCTATGTGGAGAAACGCCGGGTCGAATGGGATCCGGTGAAGAGAACAATAATCTGAAAATAATCTTCTCATCCCTACCGATTAGTAGTACAATCTATTATAAACTTCATATTATTCCCTGCTGAAATAAATGGTATTAAGCCCCAGAGCAGCGCCTCTGCTGAGCAGCTCCTTGCTTCGCCGAAGCGGCTACGCGAAGGCACAGTCAGCGCTCGCGGAAGCTGCGGGGAATTAGACCATACCTTCCCGTCCGCCGTCCGCGTGTCACCGAAGCTTTAGCGGAGGCACAAGCAGAACGCGAAGGTGGAATTAGACAGTTCTGTCAGGGGTAATGATTTGCCTTTTATTATTTTTGCCAGCATAAACTTATCACTTATGGAAAAACAGGTCGTAATAATTCTTGTAGTGGTAATCTATCTTACCTTATGTATACTGTGGGGATTTTATCAGGGTAGAAAAGTAAAAACAAGAAAAGATTATTCAATTGCAGGAAGAAAACTGCCTGGATGGGCAGCTGCCCTGTCTGAAAGGTCCACCGGGGAATCGTCCTGGGCATTGTTAGGACTTCCCGGTGCAGCATATGCGACTGGATTGACTGAGATATGGACAGCTGCAGGCTGTGTTGCAGGTATTGTGACTGCGTGGGCATTCCTTGCCTGGCGCCTCAGGGATGAAGCTGAAAAATATAACGTTTCTACATTTACCGAATATCTTGAAGTGAAACATGGCAAACCTGGCAGGACACTCAGGACAATCTCAAGCCTGGCCATTGTGTTCTTTTTCTTTTTTTACGTCGGAGCACAGTTCCTTGGAGGAGGCAAGACCTTGTATATTTTGTTTGGATTAAAGCCTGCCCTGGGGGGGATCATTACAGCAGCTATCATAATTCCCTATACAATTTATGGTGGTTTCAGAAGTGTAGTCTATACAGACGTTATACAGGCCATTCTTATGATAATAACTCTGGTCGTGGGTCCGATTGTTGGTGTAATTTACATTATGAATAATCCTGGCGGGTTTGCATCAGGAATACCACAGGCGCTGCTTAAATCAGGTGAAACATATATTTCTCTGACGGGAGCAGCTAAGGGATTTGGAGCAGGATTACTGATAACCGGAGGCTTCAGCTGGTTTTTCGGATACCTTGGAGGACAGCCGCAGCTGACTGTCCGGTTTATGGCAATTAAAGATGCCGGAAATGCAAAAATGGCGAGGAATATCGGTATCTTATGGACAATATTCGCCTATGTCGGAGCGCTGTCAATAGGATGGATCGGATTGGCATTATTCGGACCAGCCGGACTGAATGATCCGGAATATGTAATGCCCAGTGTAATGATGAAATTATTCCCTCCGGTTCTGGCGGCACTGCTTATTACCGGAGCCATCGCTGCAATGATATCGACAGCTGATTCCCTGCTTATACTTTCGGCTACGGAACTCTCAGAGAACATTCTTAAGAAGAACAAAATTGATGAAGGTGAGCTGACTCATTCAATGACTCTCCGCAAACAGCGAATAACAACAGCAATGGTTGCAATCATAGCACTTGCATTGTCCTATATTTCGCCATCGAAACTGATCTTTACAATTGTAAGCTATGTATGGGCTGGCATAGGATGTACTTTTTCAGTAGTGATTCTCTTTACTTTGTTCTGGAAGCGGTTTCATGGAAGAGCAGCTATCATTACTGTTGTCTCCGGACTCTTGTTTACTGTTTTCTGGATCAGCGGAGGCTATGAACAGAATTATAAAATTACCACAGCCAAAACAGACCTTCTGGTCAGGCAGCAGGTTATTCAGCAGGAAGATGCCGGTAAGCTTTTAACCATGAACAATCAAAGATTCATTAGCTCTGCAAAACTGGAAAAAGCAATAAGGGGAAAGATCAGTTTGGACGGGAGGGAAGAAATTCTGCCTAAAATATCAACCTCATTTATCTCAAAAGGTATTCCGGCAAGACTTATGACTTTTATGTTCACCTTAATAATAGCTGTCATTTCTGCATTTATCATTCCAAAGAAAGAATAAATGCCTGAGGATATAGTCATAAGAGCCGCAAAGCCGGATGAGTATACTGAGGTTGGAAGATTTATGGTTGAAGTCACTTTTTGAAGCTTTCTATATAAGCACTCTCCTATTTTAGAGGTCAGGTTTCAACCGTATTCCGGTCCGCTGATAAGGTACTGTGAGTTTATGTTGCCGGGGAACGGATTTTTTGCCAGGTACATCCTTACAAAAAAGCGTTGTTTGGTAAATCCTGCTGATTCCAGCCAGTTTATCAGTTTTTCCTTGTCCTCGGGCACATCGAGGACTATAGGCTTGTTTGCAAGATAAACCAGGCTCTTTGAGAGCAGCGCTCTGGCTGATTCAAAGGAACCTGCACAAAGGGGGCCGGCATAGTTAAATCTGCAGCCATCCCTGCCAAAAATGTATCCCTCCGGTCTGCCATCGCTTTTAATGAAAAATGCCTTTTCAGGATAATCATCAAGCAGTTTTCCGAGAAGGTAGCTCCGGTCTGCCCCGAAGATTTGTTCATCCATTTTAAAGATCTCTGCAGCAACCTTTAGTGTGATTTTTTCAGGACCGGTACCGGCGGGGACATCTTTAAGGATGCCCACGGAAGTGCTTGTCATCCTGAATATCCTGTATTCCGGAATGAACCCAAGGCTTTCATAAAGAGGTTGTCCGGCAGGTGTGGCATCCAGCTTGATAGATTCAATGTGGTCCAGTCTTTTGATGAGGTGTGTCATCAGTGTCTTTCCCGCCCCCTGTCCCCTGAGGGCTTTATCAACAATGACCATTCCTATCCATGCTACCTTTCCCGAATGCACAAGGGCTGTTGCGGTGCCGGCCACTCTTCTGTCTTTCTCAGCTACTATGCAGGTATTACCGGGTCCTTCCAGCAGGAGTCTCCAGTCTTTCTCTGTCTGGTTCCATCTTTCGGCACCTGACAGGGCCAGTGCGTGGGGAAGGTCGTACCCGGTCATCGGGCGTATCTTGAATATATCGGTACTGGTCATGAAGGTATGGCTTTGATCACTTCAGCCACCTGTCAATATTTTCTGCAACAAAAGCATCATCATTCAGGTGAGGGTAGGAGCGGTACACCCTGTCGATCTCTTCTTTTTGTCCGGGTGAGAGAACCTCTTTTGGATTGAGTGTCCACACACCCTCCAGTAATCCCTGTCTTCTGAGTACCTCATGCAGACCGGTTATACATCCGGCAAAATTGTTCCTGGCATCAAAAAAGGCTGCATTGCTGTCAGTTATCTGGTTTGCCAGCGTCAGGGTTTTGCGGGTATCATTATTGTATTCACCTGAATGAACGGAATTGAGAAGTCCGACGGCTTTTTGTGTCCATACTGCCCAGTGGCCGAGCAGTCCGCCGGCAATTCGTTTTTTAATGGTTTTGCCCCGATGCTCTAGGTGGTATTCGGACAGCAGATCCGTCAAGATCGTGTCATCATTCCCGGTGTACAGGGCAATTTTTTCGGCCCTTCCTGATTCTGCCACACCCCTTATGACATCCAGAGTCTGGTACCTGTTAAACGGAGCTATTTTTATGGCAATGACATTTTCGATGGCTGCAAATTCACGCCAGAAATCCACATCCAGCGATATGCCTCCGACGGCAGGCTGGAGGTAAAATCCAAAGATTGGTATGATCCCGGCCACTTCCTTGCAGTGTTCAATTATTTCCTTGTTTGAAGCGTTCCTGAACGCGGAAAGGCCGAGAAGTGCCATATGAAAACCTTTTTGTTTTGCCAATTCTGCCTCTCTGAGGGCCTGCTCAGTTTTTCCGATCACACCGGCAACCTTGATGACAGGCTTGCCGGTGGCTGAGGAGAATCTGGCAAATTCTTCACGGGCTATCTCCAGCAGCGGGGCATAAAGTCCGACCTCCGGGTTCCTGATGGCAAACTGGGTGGTATGTACACCGACAGCCACTCCTCCGGCACCGGCATCAAGATAGTAGCGGATAAGTGCCCTCTGCCGGAGCTCATCCAGCTTGCGCCTGTTGTTCAATACCAGTGGCATGGCAGGTATCACCACCCCTTGCTGTAATCTCTGCATTACCCCTGCAGGTATTTCATCTGCTCTCATATTTCTTTCCTAATTTATTCCTTTTCTTTAGCCTTCCATATTGATAAGATAAGGCGCCATATAAAATCAGACTGTTAGGCTTTTGGACTGTTAGATTGTTAGGTTGAGTTTATCGTCCGTAACAATGCAATTGATACTTTCACCTTTTTCTTCTTTTCTTTTTCTTCCCCTACCCCATATTGATCAAATAAGGCGCCTATATTTATTGCGCAGCAAGAAATTCAGCGCCGTTTTGATCAATATAAAAAAATATTCAGCGGCGTTTTGATAAATATAAAAATTTCTTCAGTTTATTTGATTCATTTTGCAGGAGCAAAAGAAATAAACATAAAATTTAATTAAAAGAGACTGTCCTTTAGATAGTCACGGCACTTTCAATATTTTCCATCCCTTACCTCAAAATGCGTCGGTTTGCCCAGTATATCTTTCCCCTCCGCCAGCCATCCTGCGATCCATTTAATTACCTGTTTTACGGGAGTTTTTGGCTTGCCGAATAATTCATAGGCATGGCTTGAATTATTTAAAAGAGCTGTCGGGGCTTCCTTATTTACAAAAATGGACTTTGTCCCGAACAGCCGCTCAAATTCCTCAGCCACCTCCCGAACCGAAAGGATCTCGGGACCTGTAATATTTAGCACCTTGGCTGGACTTTGTACATGTTCAATTGACCGGAGCACATAGTTGTTCAGGTCACCCTGCCAGATGACATTAAAATATCCCATGCCCAGGTCAACAGGTCGGTTGTTCTTGACCTTGATGGCGATATCAAGCAGTACCCCGTACCGCATTTCGACCGAATAATTCAGCCGGATAAGGGTCACCTCAGTTCCATTCCGCAAACTGCCGTATTCGAACATCCTTTCCCTTCCCAGGCATGATTGGGCATATTCACCGACAGGACCGGGGGGATCGCTTTCGCGGGAGCCTCCTGATTCCACTGGGACCAGCGGGTAGACACAGCCTGTGGAGAATGCCACAATTCTAGACTGTTTGAAGTTTTCTGCCACTAGTGCCGGGAGGTAGGAGTTTATGGCCCATGTGAGAGACATGTTTTCTGTTGAGCCGAACTTCATTCCTGCCAGGAAAAAGACATTCCTCGTTTGAGGAAGGCCGGCAAGGAATGCGGGATCAAGCATATCACCATGAATGGTGGTTATGCCGTTTTTCTCCAGTTTCTCCTGTTGTTCTTTGCTTTCAAAAAGGGATACGCCAGTGATCTTTTTCCTGACGCCGGCTTTGTCGCAGGCTCTCCTGGCCATACAGGCCAGTGATGGACCTATCTTCCCGCCAACACCCAGGAAAATGATATCACCATCCAGTCTTGAGAACATCTCAACAACCTCATCATCCGGCCGTGAGAGCATCTCATCAAGCTGTTCCTCATTGGTTATTCTTTCAGGTAAAATTTGCATAAAAATTCCTTATTTATCATCTCCCTCCATGATAAGCTTGAGAACTGAATCCTGAAAAGGATAGAGGTTATGAATAAAATAATTCTCTGACATAATAATATTTATCAGCTAATGATTTTGGGAAAAGCGTTTTAAGGACGTCATCAGATAACGCCTCTTCCAGTAATCCTGGGGGGAGTATTTCTTTGATTTCGTACCACCGGCAGGATTTTAAGATCCTTCCCAGCAGGTTCTTCCTGCTAAACCCTTTGCATTCACCTGTCTCAATTATGGTTATAATTTCTTCGTCTGAGATCTGATAATCCCAGTATAAGCTTTTAAAAAATTCAACTGTTCCGGGTTCAAGCAACTCTGTTTATTTTAACTGGATGTAAAATTAGTGAAAACGCATTATATTATCCGCTAATCTTAAATAATGCAAATCGCTAACAATCTTATTAAATAACTTTTTTTTGCATTTATATATTTTCTTAAGCGCGTAATTTCTGGTACGGATCCCTGCTGATTCCATTATTTCCGCAGTTGTTTTTCCGTCAAAACATAAATTCAGAATTTCTTTTTTTGAGCAGCTCAGATTATTAAAATGTTTTTGAAATAATTCCAGTTTCCTTTCTTCAATTCTTTCATCCGCTGTCATAATTTCTTCCGGCTCATATTCTTTAATAATTGTTGAATAATTATTCTTTCGTATTCTCCTTCTCTTTAGTTCGTTGTACCATATATTCTTGTAGATACTGTAGAGATAGGTCGTCAGTTTACAATCCAATTTAAAGTTATCATTTCTTGATTTTTTTATGACAACCAGTAATCCATCCTGGAACAAATCTTTTGCATCTTCAATTGTACCATTATTCTTTATACAAAGGTCTTCGATTAATGGATAGACCGTTTCATAAAAACCGGTATCTATTTTCAGCTCAGGAGAATCTGATTTTCCGGGAATCTCAGAAATTGCAAGAGGGTCCATTTTAAACAGGCAATACTGTTGTAACAGGTTTTTTACATATCAATTAAGTGGAAGAATGGTGCTGAAAAGATATAAGATAATAAAAAGAGAGGACAAAGACAAATCTAAATATCCCGGGATCAATAAGTAAACAATAATTAACCATAAACAACTTATTTTCAATGACTTATGCTCGAATCTAATTTAGAATGAATATAAATTATATGATATAGTCAAAATTAATAAAAAAACAGGGTCAGGAATTGAACCCAAGTGTATTAATATACAACAACCCACATTTTCATTAATGAATTCAAAGTATTGTGCTCAATTATTATCTAAAATATAGTATGTATGAAAACTTTAATTGTTGTTATCAGCAGTCTTTTAATACTGTATAATCTAAGCTACTCCCAGTTAAAGGTTGCTAGCACGGGAAAAGTAAAAATAGGAGCAACAACAGATCCAAGTGCAATTTTGGATATTAAGGGTAATTCATATACATCTCATTTTTATTATGGGGCAGCTCAAAATACTTATTTAAGGCCAGGTCTATCGTCAGGCAAAGTTATATTTGATGTCGGAAATGTTGGAGTAGGTGCAACTGATCCCCTTGCAACATTCTGCGTTGGAACTAATGGTGGTACATATTCCAAATCATTTTTCTATAATTCTTCAATTACTGATTTATCCCGTACTTTACAAGTTAATCAAAAAACAGATGGTGTTTTAGGAAACCAACAATTATTTGGCATTGTAAGTTATGTCGATTACGGATCAGCAGGGATAGGTGCCAAATTATATGGGATATACAGTTCTGCATACAGAGGCAGCACTCCAAACTCAACAAGAACATTTGGAGTTGTTGGTACTACAGGGAATGGAGCCTCAGGATATAATTATGGTGTTTTTGGGGCGCTGCAGGGAACTCAAAACGGTTCTGGAGTATATGGATCTGATTCATATTACGAACAAATGATTAATGGAAAATATGCAGGCTATTTTAAAGGTGATGTGCATATTACTGGAAATCTGACCGTTACTGGCACATATCCCGGTTCTGATATTCGGCTAAAAAAAGATATTAGAAATATTGATGATGATGTACTCTCTAAATTATCCCAATTACATGCGGTTAGATTTAAGCTTAAACATGAAAGTGAACTTGGAGGAGTGCAATTAAGCGATACAGTAGATATGAAAAGAATAGCAGAAGAGTTAAATTCTGAAATTTATACAAAAGATCGAATTGGTTTGATTGCGCAAGAATTACTAAATACATTTCCAGAAGTCCTTATTACTGATAACAGTGGATACTTGCGTGTTAATTATGATGAATTGATACCAGTTATTATTGAAGCAATTAAAGAACAACAAAATATAATAGATACATTAAATGAACAAATTAATCATTTAACCTCCATATCAGACAATCTTAAAAGTGATGTAATTTCAGATATTGTTGATAATAGTTCGGTATTAACTTTCGCAGAACTGTATCAGAATAATCCAAATCCTTTTAATACTGATACACAGATAAAATTCAGGATTCCTGAGGAAGTACAGAAATCAATCATCAACATCTATGATTTACAGGGAAAACAAATCAGGTCATATAGTATTGTTAATAGAGGATTTTCATATATAACAATTTATGGGTATGAATTGGATCCAGGAATATACCTCTATACTTTAATTGTTGATGGAAGAGAGGTTAGTACCAAGAGGATGATTCTTACAGAATAGATTTACTGTCATTAATTTCAAATTAATTCTTCGATTTATCATTTTTTATAAATAGAAGATTAATTAATAGTTGAGAATATGGCAGTTAACATTTTTCAAATATTAAGCCTAATTTCTTTACCCCGGGGCAGAGCCCCGAGGAATTCTATGATTAAAATATTGATTTATAATAAATAAGGAATAATCATGAAAAGAATTTTAGCATTATTAATAGGATTAAGTGCTTTTTTATCTATGAAAGCACAAGACATAAATACAGTAAATATTATAATAAATTATAATAAAATAAGAAATGAATTAACTAACTCAGATGCTAGTCTTTATGAAGATACTCTAATATCAGGAGTTTTATTAGATAAAAATTATTTAGCCTATTTACAAGATCAATTTTCAATTGATTCTTTGAGAGCCATACTTCGAGAAAATATGGTATGTGATTATCAAATTGAATTTATAAAGCTTGAATATAATATAGATAAAGTATTCGATAATGAATTTATAAAGGAAAATCAAGATAGATTGATTAATATTTTAAGAGATACAGCTTATAATCGGTTAGGAATATGCATCGAAACGGAAAACAATATTTTAAATACCTACTTAATTTTTACAAAGAGATATATAGAATTTGATTCTGAAAAGCTCGCAATAGTATCACTTGGTTATGATGATGTAAATATTGAAGAATTTACTATTCAAATTTCAGGAAAATCATATGTCAAAAATATTCAATATTCATCAGTTGAAAGTGTTGAAAAAATTATTGATGAACAGAATCAGTATCAGGTAAACCTTCAAAAGGATGATAGGTTTCAAATAACGGTTGATATTACGCCTGGCACAAACGGTGCAAAGGATAAATATTTAATTATTACTGATAATGAAAATAATGTTTTGTCTATCAATCAATTTTATAAATAATGAAAAGGATAATAATTTCCTTATTGTCAATAGTGTTCATTTGTATTAATAATTATAGTCAAAAGTATAAGCTTGACTATACAGGAAATATTTCTGGATCAAGTATCACAGGCAATGAAATTCTGCAATTTGAAATTATAAATGGAAACGCTACCAAATTTTGGTTTGAAGTGTATGAAGCACAAACAGCATCAAATTATCATAATGCACAATCTATATCTAACTACTCTGCGGCTAGTAACATTCCTGATGTAACGATAACACGCATTGGGCCCGATTCTTATGGTAATAATTATAATAAAATTGAAAAAACAGGATCAATTACCGGATTAGTTCAAGGAGAATTTACATATTCTTCTACAACAAATGTGAACATTTCCAATGCTTTAACATATTCTGATGCATTTCCAGTTAATACGGAAGAATTACCAGCTGAAACACTGGATTATATTGTTGCAACTACAAATTGTCAGTCCTCAGATGCTGCCATTATCTCAAAAGCAGAAGATATTACACTGGGTTGTTCAACAATCCAGAAAGCTGTAGAAGAATTAGCTAAATGGATAATTAGCAATATCACTTATCTTAGTGGTTCAGGAATTAATCAAGATGCTGTGAGTGTTTATAATAGAGATTCAGGGAATTGTCAAGGACAAACATGCTTAATGATTGCATTTTTAAGGAGTTTAGACATACCAGCTCGATTTGTATCGGGAAACCTTTTGTATAAAACATATACAGTACCAGGACCAAATGGACCACTAACTACAGGTGCCTCAGGACCTGGGAGGCATGCTGTTTATGAAGTTTATTATCCTTCACAAGGATGGGTATTTGGAGATCCTCAAAACTCTCTACATTTCAAAAATGCAAATTTTATAAAAGATGCATATGCGAAAGATCCTAATGAAATCCCCATTAGATATTACTTTCAATTTACAGGTGCTGCGAAATTAAATCAAGATTTAGAATCATATATTATCAACACTTCAATTGGCTCAATTAATGCGAATTTAACATACCATGATATGACACCATTTGGTTCAGGTGAGCCACATACTATCTTATGGGCTGTGAAGGAATTCACTAATCCTACCGGAATTTATGATAAGATTGAAATTGTTGAACCTCCAACTGGAACAAATAACTGTAAATCACAACAATTACCTGACAATACATTAATGTTTCATTTGGGAGATAATATTAATTTCTCTGCCGAGTTTACATCTTACTATTGTGATACTTGGATTACCGATATCTATTGGAAAATAGTACTTCATTATTCAGGTGGAGAATACACTTTTATTTCGGATCATTATTCTGGTATTGCTTCATGTTATAATCCTGGAGGGTGTAAAACTGGGTATTTTTGGGAATATACTGCGCCAAGTAATTTACCTGATTATGATTGGCAGTTTGATATGTATGGAAATATATTAGGTGAGGTAATTGTTGAAGCTGATTTGAGTGATGAAGATATTAAAAGTGATAGGGAATGGATCTCCCTTATTTGTAAAGAAACTGTATCAAGTGCTGAAATAACATCTAACACAACTATTTCCGGATGTAATATCGATCTCATCGATGTAGTTATAAAAAATGGTTGTACTGTAACTTGTAGTACTGATGGGAAAGTCCTTATTCAAAATGTGACAATTCAGGATAACAGTACATTAATAATTGAAGCAGATACATATAATGTAATAATTGACGAAAATTTTGAAGTTCAAAATGGTTCAGTAATCGAATTTAGAACGAATTAAGTATTTCATTCGACCAATGGTGGATCTAATTGGAGCGAATTGAGCTTGGGATATCCTTCCGGTATGCTTGCTAACCGTATATTGTACGATTATGTTTCATCCAATTTGTATGTATCAACGGATGTAGGAATATTCAAATGGAAGGTTTTCAGACCTGAAAACGGATCAATATTACAAGGGAATTAAAGTTGACAATGCTGGTTACAATTTTCATTATAAATTCCGAAAGATGTTTTATGCTCATGGACATTATGTAAAAATTAATGATTTAAACATCAATCCCACTATAACACCTGAAAAAGCAAGAGATTGTTTTGCTGATTACAAAGATATTCCATTGGATTCTATTATTGATTTTATATCGGAGCTTATGATCAAAGAAATTCCTAATAATAGCAATGATTCAGTCTTTTTACCAATGCTTGTATACAGAATTTATATGTATGCAAATCATGAAAACAATACAGAAGTTGGTTACGTTGATGCTCATACCTGTAAGGTATTATTGACCGAACCTGCCCTAATTGACTTTGCTGCCATGGGGACCTTTGCTACCCGTTATAGTGGGACAAGACAAGGTATTACTCAAAATTATTCAGGATATTATCATCTTGCTGATTCAACCCGAGGAGCTATAATACACACTTGGAACCTAGCCAATAGGGTTACTTTTTATAATAGACAGGAGTTATCGGATAACAATAATATCTGGACAACAGCAGAACATTCTCCTTCCGAAAATGATATGGCTCTGGATATCCACTAGGCACTACAACAAATTTATGATCGATTATATAACGCTCATGGAATCAATAGTTTTAACGATACTGGTTTTACGATTATTGCTTATATACGTTATGGATGGACTAACGGCGATAGAGATAATTCTGGATGGGATCCATACAATGATAGATTAGTTTTTGGAGATGGTGCAGTAGACTTCCGACCTATGGCGAGTTTGGATTGTGTTGCTCATGAATTTGGCCATGGAATTACTGATTTTCAGATAGGTTGGGGAACAACAGGAGATCCGAGAGCATTTAATGAAGGATTAAGTGATATTTGGAGTGCTATTATGGAAAATAGAATTCTTCCAGATTCAATTTGGCAAATGGGCGAACAAATTACCATAAATTTTGCTTGCACAAGAAATCTTCAGAACACAAATGATCCGAATGCAATGATGCCAATTGCAAACACATTTGGTAGTACACAGTATAATCATTCTAACGATCCATATGTCCGAAGCGGTGTTTTTTCTCATTGGTTTTATTTATTAGTAAATGGTGGAAGTGGTATAAATGAAGTTGGAAATGCTTATACGGTTTATGGTATGGGTATAGATATAGCAGAAGATTTAATGGCTGAGGCCGTTTTTAATAATTATTTGGACAATACAACTACATATGCAGCAATTAGGAATAGTATGGTTAATGCAGCAAGAACCATATGTTCAGGTCAGAATAGTCTTCTTGTTAATCAAGTTGAAAATGCCTGGTATGCTGTAGGTGTGGGAACACAACCTTCGCAAATATCACTAACAGGTCCTGAAGCAGTTTGTTATAATGGAGCGACTTTTACCTTAAATCATTTTCCAGTGGGTTGTAATTCATCATGGATATTCAGTTCCAATATGCAATCATATAATGGTGGATCAAATTACATTGCACTTAGGGCAATAAGTATTGGAACTGGATGGATTCAACCAACTGTTTCATCATCATGTGGATCAGTAATTCTTCCAATAAAAAATGTAGTTGTTGATATTCAAAAGCCCGGACCAATAACAATTCAAATGGATGCTCCTCCACATAGATTTACTGCATCAATTAGTGGTGTACCATGTGCAACCTCTTATAACTGGTATTTAGATGGAGTACTACAAAGTACACATGCTGATGTTGCAATATTAAATAGACGACCACCATATTGTGGCAATTATTATTATGTCCAAGTAGAGGCAGTTTCAGCATTAGGTAAATCTGCAAAAAGAAGTAAAACCGCAATTGAACCATCATGCGATAGAGGTCTTTTAATTATACCCAATCCTGAATCAGATTTCGTAGAAGTAAATATAATCTCAGATAACACACAGTCACTTGATCTAAGCACCTCTTATATAAGTTATTCTGTCGCAATTACAGACTTGACTGGCATAAGAGTATATAATACCCAAAAAAATACAAGTGTATTTACTATTCCACTTTATGGTATGAGAGAAGGGACTTATATTCTAATTGTAGCTGATAAAAAAACAATTTGGCATGATATTTTGATTATAGAACATTGATTGACTAATTTTATTAAGTAAGCACAGTTATTCGCTCACATTATTACTGTATGAAGTAGAAGTTGGTGCAATATTTAGCATAGAATTTCAAGATCAATGCAAATTTTAAGGACCAATTATTGATACCTTCAGTTTAAAAATAATTTCCCTATTACGGGTCGATTAAAAAAGCAAAATTATCTCCTGCTGAAGGTTTTCTCCGCGTGGCAGTCAGTACAGCTTACCCGGTGGATGTTGTTCGGGCTGTTGGGATCAGTGTATGTGGTATTCATCGTGGTCACATCAAGCCTGCAGTTTGAGATTGCCGGGTGGCAGTCCTGGCAGCTTTGACGGGCATCATTTGAATGGGGATCATGACAGGCCAGGCAGCTGAGTCCCTCATGCACACCGCGCGGTGTCCGGTCATCACTGGTGCCTGCCTGGTGACGGGCATCAGGGGCATGGCACTGCACACAGTTCCGCATGAGGGGATCGTCAGAAACCTTTACCGGCCTTTCTCCCTCCCACAGATTCAGTTTAGGCAGATTTTCCGCGGTGTAATATATTTTATCGGGACGGTTATAAAAACCGGCTTTGAACACTGCGGGTTTGCGCTGATAAAATATGGTAAGCGGAGTTGCATAATCAGGTCTGGCTGCCGGGGTTCCTTCGGCATGCACCTGGTGGCATGCCAGGCAGGGTATCGCTGACCGGTTAGTCAACAATTCATCCTTCAGCTTCCAGGGTCCTTTGATATCAAGAGGTTCCACAAGCTCAGTAATATCCAGGTCTGAATACATACCATGGCAGCGCAGGCAGTCGAAATTGAGCAGCTCTGTTTTATTGTGCTTTTCATTCAGCAGGAAATCCCCATAAGAAAGCGAATG
>Ga0172365_10002267_pt1 | contig 14061 bp, 18 predicted proteins | sample LakKivSesite48cm_FD_114535 | JGI IMG/M metagenome (GOLD analysis project Ga0172365, IMG submission 114535) | Sediment microbial communities from Lake Kivu, Rwanda - Sediment site 48cm | ecosystem: Environmental > Aquatic > Freshwater > Lake > Sediment | place: Rwanda: Western Province, Lake...
GGTTTTATTGTGGGTAAAGATGGGTTAATTATCACCAATAAACACGTGGTTTCCGATACAGAGGCGAAATATAAAGTTTTGACAAATGATAAAAAGGAATATGAAGTGAGAAGAGTTTATCGTGACCCAGTCAATGACTTAGCCTTGCTCAAGATAGATGCTTCTGGTCTTAAGCCGTTAGAATTAGGTGATTCTTTAAAATTAAAAGTAGGACAGTTAGTGATCGCCATTGGAACACCTTTAGGAGAATTCCCTAATTCAGTGACAAAAGGGATTATTTCCGGCTTAGGTAGAGGAATTAGTGCTGGTTCATCTTTCGAAGGATATGTGGAAAGGCTTGATAATGTAATTCAAACTGATGCCGCCATTAATCCAGGAAATTCCGGTGGTCCACTTTTAAATAGTGCTGGTCAAGTAATTGGCATTAATGTTGCTATGGCTTCGGATGCGCAGAATATCGGCTTTGCAATTCCTGTTAACGTCGTTAAAGAAATGATTGAAAATTTTAACAAGACCGGTCAATTCTCCCAACCCTTTTTGGGGATACGTTATCGGATGATTACTAAGCAAGAAGCAATACTAAAAGAATGGGTTGAAGGAGCAGGAGTGGTAGAGGTAATTAAAGGTTCTCCGGCAGAAAAAGGGGGAATTGAAGTGGGTGATATTATTACTAAAATTGATGGTCAAAAATTAGGGGAGAAAGATGGTGAATTAGCCCAAATTGTTGCCTCCAAAAAAGTAGGCCAGAGAATTACTGTTACTGTTTGGCGTGATAATCAAGAGAAAAATTTGATTGTAGTTTTGGAAGAGTTTAACCAATAATAATTCACTTCAAGCAATTTTTGTTCTTTTCTATTTTTGTTTTAGTTTAATTTCTTTTTTCTTTTTTGAAAGCATCAAGAAATAGTGGAATAAATAAACTTCTACTTGATAATTTTGTAGTGCATGTGCATTATGAAATTAGATGGGTGAAATTAGTAAAACAATTAAAAGGGAAAGATTAAAAAGAGCGATAATTAAGTTTAGTGAGGGTTTATTCTCAAAAGTAGTGGATTTAGCTTTAATCTCGATTTTTTATAATTTTGAATTTATGACTGCCAGTGGAGGAAAAGCTTGGAAAGCAGTGGAAAATTCTCAAAACGATTTAGCAGAAGTTAATTATCAAACAATTAAGAAATCATTAATATATTTAAAACAAAAAGGCTTAATTCAATCGGCCAAAGAGGCAGTTGTTTTACCTTTTGTAACCGAACAGGGCAAGAAAAAATTAGCTTCAATTATGCCAATTTATGATGAGAAAAGAATTTGGGATGGAAGAATATATTTAGTGACTTACGATTTGCCGGTTAAGAAAAATAAAGAAAGAAATTATCTACGAAATTTTTTAAGAAAGATTGGCTGTGGTATGCTTCAAGAAAGTGTTTGGTTAACTCCCTATAATCCCAAAAAATTATTAGAGGAATTTGTAGAAGAGAATAATTTAGAAAGTGATTTAATTTTAGTCTCATCTTTAGGGAAAGATGGAACTGTTGGAGGAATGGATATTTTGAACTTAATGGAGCAAGTTTATCACCTTAGTGAAATAAATTTTAGATACAAAGATTTTCTTTCTGAAGTTGAGAAGAAAAAATTAAATAAGATTCAACTAATTTTTCGTTATCTTTCAATTTTACAAGATGATCCACAACTTCCCTTTGAGCTTTTACCAAAAGATTGGGTAGGGGACGAAGCCTATCTCTTTTTTAAGGAGATCTCAAAAAAAGGCGAAGGAAATTAAATGTCTAACTTTAAGATGCACGTGCATTATAAAGTTAGTATTGTAGTTAAGAATTAATCTAAGGTAATTCTTAAACTATCCTTTCATTTTTAAAAGAATTTCATCTAAAGTTTCCGTAAAAAGTCTTTGGTTTTCTTTTGGGGCTCCAGTGGAGTCAAGACAGGCGTAATAAAAAGGTCTGTAGCCAGTGAGAAGTTCCCAATGGAGTCTTAGATATTGTTCATAAAGAGTGCCTAAAAATTCAGGGTTCATAAATCTGCCGGGTTTATCTTGTGGTTCACCTCGTTCCAAAGATACACCTGGCGGAACAAGACAAATAATAAGAGCTTTTTGACTTTCTACCCGATCTGGTCTAAAACTAAAAGGTATTCTAAAAAAATTTATCATTCTATAATACCTTCCACCCTCTATGCGCCCCAAAATAAAGTTGGCTTGAGTAAAAGCGACGATATCAAGTTCCCCTCGGTCAAAAACAATTGGACGTTCTTCAGAATCAGGAATTCTTAAATATTTTTCTGCTGTTTGGCCAAGACTAAAAACCTCAATAATTTCGTAATAATCACCAAATTCTTTGTCGTAGGAAGAGTTGTCATGGAGATTAAATAATTTTCTTGCCAATTCTTTTGTTTTTTTATATCCTTCAATGTTCAGAGAACAATAGTTTTCTTGTTAAATCATCTACTTCAAGCCCATCTTGAGCCATTTTTCCAAAAGCATGAAGCGAACTTTGATAGCGTTCTGGTGAAAGCATACTGAGGGCAGAATTTTAAGATAGCATTGAATTAGTGGTTGATAAAACTTTTTCTAAATCACCATCAATAATTTTTTCTAAATTATGAAAAGATTTGTTGATTCGGTGATCGGTTAAACGGTTTTGCGGAAAATTATAAGTTCTGATTTTTTCACTTCTCATTCCGTGGCCAATAACGGAACGATAACCGCTAATGGTTGATTCTTTTTTTAATTCTTCATTCTGCCAAAGTTTAGCTCTTAAGATTGCCAAAGCATTGGCTCGATTTTGTTCTTGAAATCTTTCCGACTGGGCAGAAACGACAATTCCCGTAGGTTTATGAAGCAATCTGGCGGCGGTTGCCACCTTTTGGACATTTTGGCCGCCGTGAGAAGAGGCGCGGTAAAATTGCCATTCTATTTCATTAGGATTAATATAAATTTGGTTTTCCGTGATTTCCGGCAAAACCGCCACCGTCGCGGTAGAAGTATGAACCCGGCCCCTTTTTTCAGTAGTGGGAACTCTTTGAACACGGTGAACTCCAGCCTCATTTTTCAAAAGATTAAAAACGTCTTGGCCGGAAATTTTTACCACCTCTTCATCAATTAAGTTGGTTTTCCAACCTTTTGAAGTGGCGAATTTAAGATACATTCTTAATAAATCAGTAGCCCAGATTTTGGCTTCATCGCCACCAACGCCGGGACGGATTTCCATTATTGCTATAGAAGTGTTCATTCTAAAGTGCAAAGCGTAAAGTGCAAAGCGCAAAGTTAGAGCATAAAGCGCAAAGATTTCTTTTTAAATTTTACGCTGTAGTTTTGAGTTTTGACTTTTTCGCTTTAAGTTTTTTTGGAAAGCATCTCTTTCAATGTTTTTGGTTTTTCCGCTTCTTTTTTCTCGGCTTCAAGTCTTTTAAGAAGTTTTCTTTCTTTTTTCTTAATATATTTTTTGACCGAAGCACCAGCTTGTTTTTGTTTAAATTTTTCTACCCTTCCTAAAGTGTCAACATATCTCATTTCACCCGTAAAAAAGGGATGGCATTTTGAGCAAATTTCCACTTTTATTTCTGGTAGGGTTGAGCCGGTTATAAAACTGTTACCACAAACACAAGTGACCTTACAGTTATCATAATATTTTGGATGGATGTTTGATTTCATAATAAGAATTATATAATATTTGAGCTTGCAATGAAAGAGGGAGAGAAAAGAGGGTCTGGACCAGCTCTAAGCTGGAGAGAAAAGGGGATGTTTATTGGTCTTTTTGTTTCTGCCACTATCTTAGCTAACCTTGAAAAAGAGTTTGGAGCAGGCTGCTGTATTCCTCTTCTTGTTCCGGCAATCTTGTTTATCCTAGCTTTTCCCACTAAAAAGAAATCTTAATTTTTTTGGATATAAACTACCGTACAGCAAACTGTACGGTATTCTGGATCCGCCAACTGGCGGACCAGAAAAGTTTGATTCTTTGTCGCCTTCATCCGTCCAGCAAGCTGGCCGGTTTTCGGCGAGTCGAAATAAACTCATTTACAAGAACACCTATAAGGATGAAAAAAGCGCCTAATAGAAATGGAAAACTTATTCTCTCTCCTAACCACAAAAGAGCAAAAGGAGCAGCAAAAACAGGCTGAAGATAGGCAAATAAAGTCGCCTCAGAGGCTTCAATTAAAGAAAGACCATATCTATAAAGGGTGTAAGCAATCAAGGAAGAAAAGAAACACATATAAAGAACGCCGGGAAGGGCATTTGAGTAATTAGTAATTAGTAATTGGTAATTAGGGAGAAATCCTTCAGAAAGCAGAACAAAAGGAATGACGGTAATTAAACCGACAAAAAAACCAATAGCGGTTGGGATGATTGGATGGTATTTAAGAGATTTCACTTTGGCAAAAAGAGTATAAGCGGCCCAGGCGAATACGGAAGCAAAAACTAATAAATTACCAGTTAGACTGCCTTTAAATAAACTTCCTTCAAAAATCGGTTGAGAAAGGGTAATTAAGCTGCCGATGACCGCAATTATAAGACCAATTTTTTCAATTCTTGATACCTTTTCTTTTAAAAAAAGAGCACCACCAATGGTTATAAAGATTGGAGCGGTGGAAGAAATTAAAACTCCATCCATAGAAGTGGTCTTTTTGTAACCAACAAAAAGGAGAATTAAGTTTAGAGGAGTACTCAAAAATCCTAAAAAAATTAACCAAGGCAAGTCTTTAATTTTAATTGGTTGTTTTTTAAGACTATAGATAAAAAGAGGTAAAAAAATTAGGCTAGTAATTAAAAATCTCCAAAACAAAAAAGAGTAGGGTGGGAGAAAATTTAAAGTATATTTAATAACAGGAGAGGCAATGCCCCAAAGTAGTGAAACTATCGTTAAAATTATATAAGCAGAAACTCGTTTCTTAGACATTAAAGTAATTACCATGAACTGTATCATGGTATTTACTGGGGCTAATTTTTTTCGTTTAAATTAGCTTTTAATTCGTTTAAATTAGTTATATTAGTGATTTTGAGCCTTTTTTGTTCACCAGTAACCATATCTTTGAGAGTGACTTCATCTTTAGCTGCCTCCTCTGGTCCAATGATAATCACATATTTAATCCCCTTTTTATCTGCATATTTAATTTGCTTATCAAGTTTGTCTTCCGGGATAGCATAAAGGTCGGTGTTGACACCATTATTTCTTAAATTCTGTGCCGACTTTGCCGATTTATTCAAAAGATCTTTGGAAAAAATAGTCATTAAAACTTTGGTATTTGTTTTTCCTAAATCAATCATTTTCCGGTCTTTAAGAATCTCACAAATTCTTTCTATGCCAAAAGAGCCACCGGTGGCGGGAATTTTTTTACCACCACTTAAATATTTACCAATGGCCTCATCATATCTTCCACAACCGGCGATTGAACCAACGCCACCATCAATAACTTCAAATTCCCAAACCGGGCCAGTATAAGAAGCTAATCCTCTTGCAATTGAAGGGTCAAAACGAAACCATTTTTCTGGGACATCAACCAATTTTAAGTAATCAAAAATCTCTTTTAGCTCATTTAAGCCTTCTTTGCCAATTTTGGTTTTGCCCACTGTGGAAGTCAGAACATCAATAATTTGTTCATTGGTAAAGTTTTGATATTGGTTGGTATTAATAATTTTCATTATTTCGGCCACTTGTTGGGAGGTCAGACCTCTCTTCTCAATTAATTCTTTTTGGACTTCGTCTGGCCCGACTTTTCTTAGTTTGTCAATGGACATGCACATCCCATAAAATTTATTTTCCGGAATAGCTAAATATTCTCTTAGGCCATTTAGAAATTTGCGGTTGCTGATTTGCGCCAAAAATTTTTTGAAACCTAATTTTTGGGTGATTTCTAAGCCCATTTGGATAAACTCAGCATCTGCTAGCATCGAGGCAGAGCCAATGGTGTCGGCATCAGCTTGAGTGAATTGACGATACCTGCCTTTTTGGGTGTTTTCTGCACGCCAAGTCGGCTGAATTTGGTATCGTTTGTAAGGGAAAACAATTTTGTCAATATTGGTGGCGACGGCTCGACACATGCCAATCATTACTTCATATTTGAGCATCACGTCTCGGCCACCCGGGTCTTTAAAGCGGTAATATTGTTTTTCTGCTTCTTCGCCGCTTTGACCCAAAATCAATTCTGAATATTCAACTGCCGGTGTTTCCAAAGGCTCATAGCCATATTTCTCAAAAACTTGCTTAAAAATGCCAATAATATATTCCCGAAGTTTAACGTCTTCGGCAAACCAGTCATTAAAGCCTTTTAAAGTTTGTGGTTTGAGACTTGACATATCTTTTTATTTAGCCGATTTCCTTTCGGTGAAAGGCATTAAATCTTCTTTTTTTAATAATGTTCTAAAGTCAGAGAACCTGATTAAAGCAAAACTGGGATTAAAATCAAAACCAACATATTCGATTTTTTTGGCGAGTTTCTTGACTTCCTTTATTGCAGGGATAAGGTCGGTGTCGGAACTAATTAAGATAAGAAGGTCATATTCATTACGAACCGCCTTCATGCAAATGTCCACCGCGATTTGGACATCAACCCCTTTTTCGTGATACTCTTTATCGGATTTTAAGATATAACCTGTTTTTACTTCAAGTCCAAAGTTTTTTAAACAAGCTAGGAATCTATCTTGATTCCGTTTCAGCTGCTTGCTTTTTTCATTTTCAGGTTCTTCTCTCACTTGACCTATATAGAAGCAGGAGCTTGAAATTTTTCTTCCTCTTGCTATCCATTTAATAAAACTTAGGTAATCAAATTTAATGAGATGTTTATAGCCAAGACCTTTTAGTTTGTAGTAAAAATTACTGCCGTCGATAACAATAAAAACTCTTTCTTTTTTCATAAAAAAAACACCCGCATCAGTAAACTAATGCGGGGGGTTTTATGTTTCCAATAATAACAAATCTCTTACTCATTGTCAAGAGATTCATTGATAAAAAATCTCTAAAGCCTTTTAAAGTTTGTGGTTTTTGATTTTGTGACATTATCTTAATCATACCATTTCATTTAGTTTTAATAAACAATGTTCTATTAGGATTAACCTGATCAAGAAAGCCAGTAATTTCTCTGGTGGTGATAAGGTCTTTATCAACTTTTGGTCCCATAATCTGCCTCATCATTAATTTTTCGGCAATCCTCATCATTGGCGAAGAGTAGTTAGTTCTAAAAATTACTATTTCTCCTAAATCTAAACCAAAATTGACAAGATCTGAAGTTAGTCTAAAACCAATTTGGTTACCCCGGAAGGGATAGGCCACTCCTATCTCTGAAATATAATAGAGTGGAAGATTGGGGTCGGTGTAATCTTTTATTGCCTCTATCACTTTGTTTTGAGTTTCAGTTGACTGGGGCCATTTTTTTTCTGCCAATGATTTAGCATTGGCTATTTGATAGCTCCAAGCAAAGGCTACCAATTTATTGTTTTCTAAGTATAATAATCTAATTTGTGCTCGAGGGCTAGACAGTTCCTCAATAATATAATTTATCGTTTCTTTTTCGGGATAAGCCATTGTTAGGGGAGTAGAGCAACAGGGACTTACATTGTCTTGTTGATATTCAGGCCCATAAAAACGATCGCAAGTTGAACATCGCCAGACTTCATTCCAGGGTGGAGCACCAAATACTTCACCATAAAGCCTGCTTAGCGATTTTAGCAAGCTTTCATTCATCTCTAAGTTGGCACAAAATTCAGGATTCATCTTTGATAGTAAAATCTTTAATAATTTTGGTGTAAATTTGTGTTGCTTTCTTTAGTTCAGTTATTTTTACAAATTCATTAGGTTTGTGGGCCAAAAATTCTTCTCCTGCACCAAAAGTTAGGCAGGGGACTTTCTTGAATGTTTCCCAAAACATTTGGACATCGATAAATCCTCTTTTTCCAGGTTCGCTCCTTTTTGAACAACCTTCTTTCTCAAAAAGAGAAATTAATCGTTTAATATCTTTATCTTTGGTAAGCCATGGTTTTAAATCGTGGCTCACTTTTGTTTGAATAAGAGTAAGTCCGCCATTACCCAAAAGCTCCGCCATTTTACTAATTATTTTTTGGGTAGTTAGATCTAAACTTGCTGGGCGAATATCGATGATAAACTCGGTTAAGTCAGGAATATTGTTTCCTTCTCGGCCATATTTTTGGTTTCCTTGTCTGTCTTGCCCTAAGTCTAGACCTCCTTGCAGGTAGGCTAAATTTAAGCTGGTTTTGCCTAAACTCTCTGTTGAGAAATCCTTAAAGTAATTTCTCACCTGCTCGATAGCCTGGAAACTTCCCAAGATAGTGTTTTTACCCAAAGCAGGATTGGCAGCATGGCCGGTTATTCCTCTAACCTTAAAATCGATTTCTATCAATCCACGACAGCCCTGTCCAATCTTTAAATTGCCGCTATCTCCAGAAATAATTAATTTTGGTTTGATTTTATTTTTATATTCTTTAAGGAATTTTTTCGTCCCTAAAAAGTCGTATTCTTCATCAATATAAAAAACGAGCATCAATCCTTTGGTTTTTTTGATATTTGCTAAGGATGCAAGAATGGCAGACAAATTGCCTTTCATATCGGCTGCTCCCAAACCGTAGATCCTTTCATTTTTAATTACTCCATCTAGAGGATCAGTTTTCCAGCCTTGTTTTTGTTGGACCGTATCCATATGGCCGAGTAATAGAAGGTTGGTGGGGTATTCGTTTTTAGCAATAATATTGAAGCGATTGTTGATGATTGGTTGTTTAATAACTTCCAGCCACTTAAATTGCTTTAAATAGCCATAAATAAATTCCCCGATTTTTCTCTCATCAGTTTTTTTATCTACCCATGAAGGGATAGAGATTAATTGTTTTGTTAATTTAATAACGTCCATTTTCCCTCCTTTAGGGTGGCTGAGCGGATTCGAACCGCCAATTTGTCGCTTCACAGGCGATTGCCTTAACCGTTATGCTACAGCCACCATTTTTCCACTAAAAAACCAGCCGTTGGCTGGTTGAATTGGTTTTATTTAAATTTATTTCAAAAGTTTCTCACGGGAAGACCAGCCAACTTTCTTAGTGGCTGGAATGATGAACCTGATTTAAGAAACTCTTGGTCATTGAAGAGAATATAGCAAATTAGATGTCATATGTCAAGGTTAGAAAATACCTGGAGTGTCAATATAAATCCACCCCAGGGGTGACTTTTGACTTTGGTGAGTAAGGATCTAATACCTTAGGTGTCAATATATGTCCACACCCGGTGTGAGTTTAAAAAGGGTTTATCAGAAGGGCAGCGGGAGTTTCGTTTTCTTTCTCAGAGGAAGAGATAACTAAAAGGATTTCGTCTAATTTGAGTTCCTTCAAGCTTCCCGAAAGAAATTTAGTTTTATTATCAATTTTGACAAGATATTTTTGGTTTAGTTTTCTTAAATGATTAAGAGTTAAAATATTTTTCTTGTTGTCAATTTCGGCGATTCTTCCTATGAAGGCCTTTCTGGTTGGGGGAGCCTTTGTTGGTTGGCTAACAACAATTACTCTTTTGGCAATCATGATATTGTTTTCATCAAGGTTGCCCATGCAAATTAGTTTTTGATCAATCTCTAAATCCTTGGACTTAATTTCTTTTTTATTGACTCCTATAATTTTTGCCTGACTGTCCAAGGAAACCATTTTTTCACCAGTAAGTGTTTGTAATGTTAAAGTTGAATCTGTCATTTCGCTTAAAATTCCCACATAGCCTTTCTTCTCAATTTTATCTTTTATTTCTTGAATCTTTTCTTTTACTTTTTCTTCTACTGCCTCTCTAATCTCTTGAACTTTTTCATCAGTAGGAGTGGCGGAAGGAGAAACAGTGGTTGGAGTAGGAGAGAGGGTTTTTTTTGTGATCGGGGTGACTGAAGGAGTACCAACAGTAGCTTGGGTGGTCACAGACGCAGCGTAAACCTTCTTCGAACTCAAAGTGCAAAACGCAAAGTGCAAAACTAAAGCGCAAAGCGTAAAAGTTTTAACTTTTGAGTTGTGGTTTTGAGTTTTGAGCTTTGAGTTTTGAGTTTTCATTAGATTTCTACTGTTGAGTAGACTATTGTTAATATCTGTTGGGCCTCTTCTCCTTCTTTAGTGAAGGCATAAATTTCTATTTGGTTTTCTCCTAAAATTAGGTTCAATTCTGTTTCAAACGCACCTTTCTCATCAGTATTTATGATTTTCTCTCCCTTTTCATAAATTATGGCAATTAGAGAGTCAGGAGCATATGAACCTTTAAGAGTAATTTTTCCTTCTTTAGTTAAAAGCTCATTAGGCGGAGAAAGAATGCTTAGAGTTGGTTTAATGATCTCAGGAACGCTTTCTTCCTCCTGAATTATGCTCGGTGTTGGTATTCCTGTTGATTTGATTGCTTGATTGGCTTTCCAAATCCCAAAGGTAAGTAAAAGACCAATCAGAAAACCAACGAAAATAGCTAAAAGAACCTCTTTTTGCATAGTTTTTCCAACAAAATATAACTAAAAATTACCCGCTTGTCAAGAAAAGATTAAGAATGGTAGAATTAGACCATTAAAATTTAATTTAAATTTATTCGTGTTCATTCGCGAGCGCGTCAGGTCAACATTAAAGTTTTAAAAAGTTCCGGATAGCGCCAATTCGTGATAATTTAAGCCTTCCGGATTTTGTAATTAAAGACGATTACCATGGAAATTTCTTACTTAGGTCATTCTTCTTTCAGGATTAAAGGAGGGAAGGCAACTTTAATTACCGATCCTTATGATGATTCCCAATTGGGAATGAAGATTGCGAAAGTTGAGGCAGACATAATCACTGTTTCTCACCAGCATTCTGATCACAACGCCGTCAATTTGATTAAAGGAAACCCTTTCATTATTTGGGAACCAGGAGAATATGAAATAAAAGGAGTTTCTATTTTGGGTTATCCTTCATTTCATGATAGTCAAAAAGGCCAAGAAAGAGGAGAGAATACTATATACCTTATAGAAATGGATGGTTTACGAATTTGCCATTTAGGTGATTTAGGTGAGGATTTGAATGAAGAAAAATTAGAGGAAATTGGGGCGGTAGATATCTTGATGATTCCTGTTGGTGGATATTATACTATTGAACCTAAAAGGGCAGCAGAACTGGTGACTAAAATTGAACCATTAATAGTTCTTCCAATGCACTTTAAAAGAGAAAAAATGGGTGGAAGTCTTGCTAAGTTAACGAAGGTTGAAGATTTCTTAAAAGAAATGGCCGTTGCAAAAACCTCTCCTTTACCAAAGCTTTTAATTTCGAAAGATAAATTACCAGAAGAAAGGCAAGTTGTCCTGTTGGAAATGAAAAATGAAAAATGAAAAAATAAGCATGCTTGATGCTAGGGCAATAAGCATGCTTGATGCTAGCGCAATAAGCATGCTTGATGCTGGCGCAATAAAAATGACAAAGTAATTTTTCATTTTTAACTTTTAATTTTTAATTTAAGGAGGGCTATGCCCGACGTTAAGGTTCCTCCACATTCTGACGAAGCCGAAGTTAGCGTTTTAGGAGCAGTTTTAATTGATAAGGATGCCATTATTTCGGTGGCTGAGTTTTTAAGACCTGAGCATTTTTATTCTGAACTTCATGGTTTGATCTTTAAGGCAATGTTAGCTTTATATGAGGAAAGATTGCCAATTGATGTTGTCACTTTGGGAGAAAAATTAAAGAAACAGAAATCTTTGACTAAAATTGGAGGAGTGGCTTACTTGACAGAATTAGCTAATTCTGTTCCCACGGCTGCTCATACCGAAGAATATGGGAAAATTATTAAAGATAATTATACCAAAAGAGAGTTGATTTCCGCGGCCAGCAGAATTACCGAGAAAGCTTTTGATGAAGGAGAGGAGGCCAGTGCTGTTTTAGATAGAGCAGAACAAGAGATATTTTCCCTTTCTCAGCGCTATTTAAAACAGGTTTTTATACCAGTAAAAGATGCTTTGGCCCAGAGTTTTGACCGACTTGATGAGCTTCATAAAAAAGCTGGGGGATTAAGAGGGGTGTCTACTGGTTTTAAAGATTTGGATAATTTGTTGGCAGGCTTACAGGCTTCCAATATGATTGTTTTAGCTTCTAGACCAGGAGTGGGAAAGACTGCTTTTTCTTTGAATATTGCCCGTTTTGCCGCTGTTGAGGAAAAGATTCCCGTCGGTATCTTCTCTTTGGAAATGAGCAAGGAAGAATTAGTTGATCGTCTTTTGGTTAGGGAGGCGGAAATTGATGCTTGGAGGTTAAAAACAGGCAGATTAGAAGAAGAAGATTTTTCTCGTCTTTCCGATGCGATGGGAATTTTAGCCGAGGCCCCCTTATTTATCGATGATACTCCAGCGATTTCTGTTCTGGAAATGAGAACTAAGGCTCGACGTTTACAGGTGGAACATGGCTTACAATTGATTGTGGTTGATTATCTTCAGTTAGTGAGGGGTCGGCAATTGGAAAATCGGGTTCAGGAAGTTTCTGAAATATCTATGGGCCTAAAAAATTTGGCCAGGGAATTAAAAATTCCGCTTTTGGCTTGTTCTCAGCTTTCTCGAGCCGTTGAGGTGAGAGGAGGGCAAAGACCAAGATTGGCTGACCTTCGTGAATCGGGATCTATCGAACAAGATAGCGATGTGGTCATGTTTTTATATCGGGAAGAAGAGGAAAATCCAGAAAATGTGACTTTGGAGATTGCCAAGCACCGAAATGGTCCAACTGGAATCTTAAAACTTCGTTTTATTCCGGCCAGAGTTTCTTTTTATCCAATGGAGTTAAAGAGAGAAAAATAAAAAAATTTTAGTTGCCTTCTAATGAAAGAGGGCGAGTTTCTCTTTCCTGTCTGACATGAGTTTGGTTTAGTTCATCTTGCATTTTTCTGATTGCGTCTTCGACTTCTGTTTGAAAATAATTTTGAGACATTTTTTCAATATTGGCGGCCTCTACAATAATCTCGGCCGCTCTATTCCATATCTTTTCAGCAACCATTCTCATGGTCTCAAATTGACTTTCTAAAAAGTTTCTTTCCTCATCATTAAGTTTCAATATTCTTCCCGAAAGTTCTTGTAAGACAAGAATTTGTAGCCCTTCTAAGTCTCCGTTATTATATGCTTCGGTGGCTAATACGAAAGCACCATAATCTTCTTTCTTACCGGTCAAATCTGGGTGGAATAATCGAGCTGCACGGCGATAGAAGGATTTTTGTTGTGGATCAGTTATTAATTGATGCTGCCGCATCAACGATTTCTTCGGATGTAGGTTTCATTTTGGCTCTTCACCTCTTTTAGAGCTTTAACATTGTTGAGTGTGCCAAGAGAGTGAATCGAACCCTCAAGTTCCTTTTGGGAACATAGGTTTTTGAAAGGGCGTAAAGTCGCCTTTGGCGCAACACCCCTTCGCCTATGCGCCTGCCACGTGTGGGCGGAGAGAGATTTGAACTCTCACGCCTCTTTCAAGGCACAAGTTTTTGAGACTTGCCTGTCTACCATTTCAGCATCCGCCCTTTCAGGATCTTCGATTCCCACACTTCTTTTTAGTTTATCAATCCTATCTTCTTTTTTCAATAGATATGATTGTCTTGACATCACAGTAAATACCATGATACAGTTCATGGTAATTACTATTAATCTTATAAGAAGGAAAAGATGAGAGGAAATACAAAACTTAGCAAAAAAGAAAGACAAGAATTAATGCTAAATCTTTGTCAGGCACTTTGCGCTCTTAAGAATCCAGAAGAAGTAGCTGAGGTTTTAACCGATTTACTTTATCCTGCTGAAATTGGATCAATTGCTATTAGACTCAAAATTGCCGAGTTATTAGTAAGGGGAGAGAATTACCGAACAATTAGAGACGTTCTTAAGGTTGGATATTCTACTATTGCTAGAGTAAACACATGGCTTAACTTATCTGGACAGGGATATAAAATTCTTTTGTCTCGCAAGAGGGAATCTCTAAAAGAGGCTCCTGATGAAGAAAAATATGATCCCTTGTCCTGGTATAATCTTAAAAGGCGACGCTCAATTTACTTTTGGCCTCAACTCCTTTTAGAAGAATTAATTCGTAATTCCGATAGAAAAGAGAAAGAAAAA
>Ga0172365_10002268_pt1 | contig 14052 bp, 11 predicted proteins | sample LakKivSesite48cm_FD_114535 | JGI IMG/M metagenome (GOLD analysis project Ga0172365, IMG submission 114535) | Sediment microbial communities from Lake Kivu, Rwanda - Sediment site 48cm | ecosystem: Environmental > Aquatic > Freshwater > Lake > Sediment | place: Rwanda: Western Province, Lake...
CAAACTAAAAGTTATTAAAGAAATCACTAATAATACTGGTATTGCCCATAAAATTCTCCTGAAAATATAATTGAACATATTTTTTCCTTTCTATATTATTTTATTAATATATAAAATAATAATTCTATTGACGGATTAAATTTATATCAAGAATTATATCATAAAATTATAAAAAATAATAACGAAAAATAACCATGTAGCCTTTTTTAAACTAAAGACTACATGGTTATTTTATAAGATATTCAATTTAGATTAAATCAGCATAGTAATCTTAATTCTTCTAATCCTTTTTTATTCTATGACTTTCCACTGGTCAAAATGTTCTCCACCCAAAGGTGAGTAGGTGCGTTGTAGATAAGGTTTACACATCCGCGATAACATGTAGAAGTAAATAGGAGCAATAGCAGCTACTTCTTCACAAAGGATCTGTTCCGAGCGTTTATAAAGCTCATATCTCTTTGCCGGATCAGATTCACGGGCAGCCTGTTCAACTACTCTGTCAAATTCAGCATTGCTCCATTTGGGGTTATTATCACTATCGGTGGAATGGAACACTTCGTAGACCCAGTTATTGGCATCAGCATAATCAGCACACCAACCTAAACGATAGATTTGAGGAGCATCTTCAGTTAAAGTTTGAAGATACACTTTCCACTCTTGATTGATTACATTAACCTCTACTCCTAAAACTTCCTTCCACATCTGCTGAATTGCCTGAGCAATTTTTGCATGAGCTTCAGAGGTATTAAACATCAGAGTAATTTCTGGTAATCCTTTCCCTCCGGGGTATCCTGCATCAGCTAAATATTTTTTAGCTGCTTCCGGGTCATAACCTATGCCTACTCCTTCTGCTGGTGGTATGTGACCAAAGATGCCCGGGCAGGTAAAGGTAGTGGCAGGTTTCTGCCCTCCCTTAAGAACAAAATCGATCAAAGCCTGTCTATTAATAGCAGCAGAAAATGCTTTACGGACTAAAACATTATCAAATGGAGGTTTAGTATTGTTAAATCCATAATAATAGGTGCAGGTATCAGGTATATTGACATATTCTTTGCTCAGAACAGGATCAGCCTTTATTCTGTCTATATCCTCTAAAGGAACAGTATCTACAGTATCTATTTCCCCAGCTTCATACATTGACATAGCAGTAGAAGCTTCTACAATAATCACACTATGAATTATATTAATATCTACTTTATCCGCATCATAGAATTTAGGATTCTTTGCCATCACTAGTTCATCTTCATGTTTCCATTCCTTCAAAAGATAAGGACCATTAGTTACGATGTTCCCTGCTTCAGTCCACCTGTCTCCATATTTCTCAATCGCCCATTTAGGGACAGGTCTGGCTACCCACATACCGGCAATACTCGGGAAATAACCAGCGGGATGATTTAGAGCAAATTGAATAGTATAATCATCTATTGCCTTTACACCAATATGACTTAGATCAGTGATTTCACCTGTATTTACTTCTTTGGCACCTTTAATGATATACAGAACATAAGCATAGTCTGAGGCAGTGGCAGGATCACAGGTTCTTCTAACTGCATATTCTATATCATGAGCAGTTACCGGTTTTCCATCACTCCATTTTACGTCTTTTCTCATATGAAAAGCCCAAACCAAACCATCCTCTGAAACTTCCCAGGAAGTTGCCAATTCTGGCATAACCGTTGTTTCACTTGTGTATATATCAAAAGCCAAGTCAGTTAAGCCAAGAAAAAGATTTTCGACCATATCGATAGAAATACTATCAGTAGCTAAGGCAGGGTCTAAAGATGGGGGTTCAGAGCCAATATGATAAGATATCTCTCTTTGGGCTCCGAAAGCTGTAAAACTGATTCCAATTACTATGATTAAAGATAATGTTAAAATTAAAATACTTTTTTTCATGATTACTTTTTTCCTCCTTTTTTTAATTACTTAATAGAAAAAGTTTCCAAATGTTTATATTTCTTTTTTACACCTCCCCTTTTAATTTAATTTGCCTTTTCACTTTTTCTCATTTTCTAATTAATTATACAAATTACACTTTATTCAACAACTATTATTCCGCGAAAAGGCGAATAATTACCCAGTATATATACATACTCTATCTTATCCTAAAATTCCTTCTTTTTTAAAAAAATTTTTACTATTTTTCTCTTATCCTCTTCCTCTTACTCCGCCTAAAAATTTATCTTTCTTTAATTTCGGATTAAATCCTTTTTTCCTCATTACTCCTTTAATATAGTTCATATATTCTTTCCTTTGCTCAATCATCTTTATTTTCTCTTTTTTATGCCACTCTTCCCTTTTTTTCTTCTCTACTTCTCCCTTATCCTCTTCCCTGCCTTGGTCAATATCTTTCTCTTTCATTTTAAATCACCTCTTCATTTAGTCGTTAGTGAATAGTGGTTGGTCGTTAGTTAAAATCCTTAGTAAAAGCTTTTTAGTTATTTAATAGTTGCAAGTTTTTTGTTTTTATTCAGTATTAACTAGATACTATTCACTAAATACTAACGACTAATTATCTTTAAATCATTAAAAGATTTGCTTTAAATTTACTTAATTTAACTAACTTTATTCCATTTAATAAATCATCTAATTCTTTTCCTTCTAAGGTTTCTCTCTTAATTAAATTACGCGCCACCCTTTTTAGTTTTCCTTTATTTTTAGTTAAAATATCTCTGGCTTGAGAATAAGCATTTTCAATAATTTTTCTAACTTCTTTATCTATTTTATTGGCAATTTCCTCACTATAATCACGTTCCTGAGAAATATCTCTACCCAAAAATATTTCATGTTCCTTTCTTCCTAAAGTAATAGGACCTAAAGTATCACTCATTCCATATTCAGTTACCATTTGACGGGCGAGTTTAGTTGCTCTTTCCAAGTCATTTTGCGCTCCAGTGGTAACATCTTTAAATATTATATCTTCAGCTACCCTTCCTCCTAATAGTACTGCTAATCTATCCAATAATTCTAATTTACTAATTAAATATCTATCTTGGGTAGGAAGTTGTAAGGTATAACCTAAAGTAGCATTACCTCTGGGGATAATGGACACTTTATGTACCGGATCACAATTTGGCAGCATTCTAGCGACAATAGCATGTCCTGATTCGTGATAGGCTATTATCTCTTTCTCTTTTTCGCTAATCAATCTACTCTTTCTTTCTGGTCCGGCAATAACTCGATCTATCGCTGCTTCCATTTCTTCCATGCCGATGGCATCTTTGCCCTTTCTGGACGCTAATAAGGCAGCTTCGTTTACCATATTGGCTAAATCAGAACCCACAAATCCAGGAGTCCTTCTGGCCAAAACTTTTATATCCACATCTTTGGCTAAGGGTTTACCTCGAGCATGCACTTTTATAATCCCTTCCCGTCCTATTATATCAGGTCTATCTACTACAATACGTCGATCAAATCTACCTGGTCTAAGCAAAGCAGGATCTAAAATATCTGGTCGATTAGTAGCAGCAATCATTATAACTCCTATAGTTTGGTCAAAACCATCCATCTCCACCAACAACTGGTTCAAAGTTTGTTCTCTTTCATCATGTCCTCCCCCTAAACCAGCTCCCCGATGTCTACCGACTGCATCGATTTCATCCATAAAAATAATACAAGGGGCACTACTTTTTGCTTGCTTGAATAAATCCCTTACTCTGGAAGCTCCGACTCCGACAAACATTTCTACAAAGTCAGACCCACTAATACTAAAGAAGGGTACCCCGGCTTCTCCCGCAATAGCTCGAGCCAGCAGTGTTTTACCTGCTCCTGGAGGACCATATAATAAAATCCCTCGAGGTATTTTAGCACCCAATTTTTTAAATTTCGCTGGATTTTTTAAAAATTCTATTACTTCTACAACTTCCTCCTGGGCTTCATCCACCCCAGCAACATCTTTAAAGGTTACTTTAGGTGTCTCTTTCCCTAAAATCTTAGCTCTGCTTTTACCAAAGGACATAACCTTGTTTCCTCCGCCTTGCATTTGTTGTAACATAAATAACCAAATCCCAATTATTAACAACATAGGTAAAACGGATGAAAGTAAACGCATCCACCAGGAAACCTCTGCTGGAGGTTTAGCTTCTATTACTATATTTTTACCGCGTAAGATATTTATCATTTCTGGATCGTTGGGAGAATAGGTAGAAAATTTTGTACCATCAATTAAGTTACCATTAATAGAATTATCTACAATAGTAACCATAGATACATTATTTGCTTCCACTTCTCTTAAAAATTGGGAATAAGTAAGTTCTTTAAGAGTAGATTTAGGTTCAAAAAACGAACTTAAAATCGAAACTGTGATAATCAATACTAGTAAATATAGTCCAATATTTTTATAACTTCTATTTCCTTTAAAATTTTTTTTAGACAAAAAATATCTCCTTTTTTAAAATTTTTGCATTGATAAAGCATTAAGTAACCTTATTGCAAAATAATTTTAGCATATTTTCTAAGTAAAAACAAACACAATCACATAACTTATCTCGTATCTTGTGTATAGCGAAAAATTAAAAGCGTAGATCGTAAAACCATAACTTAAAATTTAAAATTTAAAATTTATAGAAATAGTTTTGAGTTTTGAATTATGGGTTTCCGCTTTTAGCTTTAACTTTTTAGCTGAATAAAGAGATTGCCACGCTTCGATAAATCGAAGCTCGCAATGACTATATACTAACGACTATTCACTATCGACTATATTAATTGGTAAGCTGATTAATTGGAAAACTATTTATTTTAACTCACCCTTGTAAATTTCGGGATTAAGGGTAAAAACATAGGGGATATTCCTAAATTTCCCTTCATAATCCAAACCATATCCTACTACAAATTTATTAGGAATATCAAATCCCAAATAATCAACCTTAACCTTAACTTTTCTTCTCGCATTTTTATTTAAAAGTGCACAAACTTTTAAACTAGCTGGTTTACGCGATTTTAATATTCGAAGCAAATAATCAAGAGTCAAACCAGTATCTACTATATCTTCCACTACTAAGACATCTTTATCTTCAATAGTTTCATCTAAATCTTTTAATATTCTGACTACACCAGAAGATTCCGTAGCTGCGCCATAACTAGAAATAGCTATAAAATCAAATATCATAGGTATGGAAATTGCTCGAGCCAGATCGGCCATAAAGATTACTGCCCCTCTTAGTACACCAATAAAGATTAAATTTTTACCTTTATAGTCTTCGGTTACCTTTTTGCCCAACTCTGCAATTTTTTCTTTAATTTCCTCTTCTGTGATCAATATTTCGTCAATTTCATTATTATTTAGCATATTCCTTCTCCTTTATTTAAAAATGTTCCGCTTAAAAATTCTATACTTCATTTAGAAGTGTAACAAGATTGTCAGGGGAGTAAACTCCCCTGAAACCCCTCTGCATTTTGTTATTCCTTTTCGGTTTTATACAACAACTTTAATGACAATCTTGTTAAAATCCATTCCTTTTTTAAAAAAGAATTTACCTTTTAGCATCGGAATTTCTTTGAAATTCCGATGCTAAAAATTACTCTTTGTTTTTATCTTTATGTATAGTATTTTTTTAGTATTAGAAGCAATTTTTACCCGATCATCTAATCTCAGTCCTATAATCCATGCTATCTTACCTTCACTATCTACCAAGATGGGTATTAAATCCCGATGGCTTTTAGGAACTTTATTATCAATGAAAAACTCCTTCACCTTTTTTACTCCTGCCATTTTTAAAGGGTAAAATCTATCTCCTATCCGTCTATTTCTTAATTTTAAAGGACATTTAACTTTATTATAATCAATAAATTCCGCAAACTCCGAATTAGATTTTTTTCTATTAGAATATTGAGAAGTTTTTACTTCTACAGAGTCTAATATTTTTACTCCCACTTCTATACCCAAGGGTTTAATTTTTGTTTGACCCGGAATAGATAAATCATATTCCCAGGGGGCAGATGTTTCTCCCCAATGATTTTTGAAAATTTTCTTTTTATAAATCATTAGCTGGTCATAGCTTTTCTTAACCCTCAAATTACCAGGAAGACTAATTTCTTTTTCGCCAGATTTAGATTTGGTAAGCTTTAATATCTCATCATTATGGGTAAAACTAATAGAATAAAGATTTCCTTTTACAACTTCGATAGATTTTCTGACTATCCTTCTTTTTAAGGCTGAGTGGAGAGGATTAAATTTTTTTAAATCAACAATTATTCTTTCTCGACCTTCTACTTTTACTATTTCTCTAAATAATAATTCTGTTTTTTGTTGCAGATATGCGGAAACTTCACTAATAATATTCTGCAGATGCAATATAATATCTTTGATATTTTTATTATAATCATGGGAAAGAAGGGGTAAAAGATCTAACCTGATCTTATTTCTAAAATATATAGTTTCTTTATTAGTTGAATCTATTCTGTATTCTATTTTATGTTCCTGGCAATATTTTTCAATCTCTTCTCGCGTACATTCTATTAAAGGTCTAATTATTTTGTCTCGTACTGATGGGATTCCCATTAATCCTTCTAATCCGCTTCCTCTTAAAAATCTCATTAAAACAGTTTCCACCTGATCATCAGCATTATGACCTAAAGCAATCTTATTTGCCCCAAATTTCTGGGCAGTTTTCAGATAAAACATATACCGATATTCCCGAGCAGCTTCTTCGAGATTTAATTGTTTCTTTCGGGTAATTTCAGTTAAATTACAGCTTTTAACTTCACAGGGTAGATCTAATTCTTGAGCTAAATCTTTTACAAAATTGGCATCTTCATCTGATTCTTTGCCCCTAAGCAGATGATTGAGGTGAGCAATATATATTGATAAATTATATTTTTGCCGGAAAGATAATAAAATCTTTAAAAGGGTAACTGAGTCAGGGCCTCCTGATACTCCTACCAGGACTTTATCATCGAAAGAAAGCATATCAAACTTTTTTATAGTCTTTAATACCTTCTCTTCTAACATTTTCAATCCTCTTGTAATTAAAGGCCTTTACAACTGAAAGGCCTTTAATTTAATGTGTTACTATATATTCTTTGGTGGCGGTGCTGAGACTCGAACTCAGGACACTACGGGTATGAGCCGCATGCTCTAGCCATCTGAGCTACACCGCCTAAATTAACAAAAAACCTCTATCATTTTGATTAAGAGGTTTTTAGAAATTGGTTGCGGGGGGCGGATTCGAACCACCGACCTTCAGGTTATGAGCCTGACGAGCTACCTGACTGCTCCACCCCGCGCCGTATTTTTAATTTTAACACTGTTTTTCAGTTAAGTCAATTTATAGATGCCGGAGGCCGGAATCGAACCGGCACGAACCTTACAGCTCGCAGGATTTTAAGTCCTGTGCGTCTACCTATTCCGCCACTCCGGCAGACTGCAATCCATTATATGATAAACCTTTTAAATCGTCAATAGGAATATAAATAGTTACCCTCATAAACTTATAATTGCTCAAGTACACAATTTTAAGAATCCAGAAGCCAGCAGTCAGAATACAGAATTAATTTATTTTTATATTTTATTAAACTAAAAACTTATTTCAAATAGCGTATAGCGTACAGCGTTTAGCGTATAGGTATAGGACAAATCATTCTGTATAACATTCTTTTTACTTCTTTTAATAAATTCTCAATAATCCCATTTTTATTTAAACTATAATAATACGAAATAGAATTTTATTCTGGTTTTTTCTTTCCTAACTATACGCTATACGCTCTACGCTATTATACGTATTTTATTTTTCTATGGCCTTAAAAATAATCTCATCAGGTTTACTAAGGCCTAATTCTTCTCGGGCGATTTTTTCTACATATTCATCGCCCTTTAACAATTCTACCTCTTTTGATAACTCGTTATTTTTAAATTTCAAATCCCCTATCTCTGATTCTAATTTTTTGATATCTTCCTTTAATTGTAATATCTTGGCATATTTATCCGAAAATAAAAAAACTATGTAAAAAATTAAAAGTAAAATTAAAACCCAAATTATTTTAGAATGAAATATTGATCTAATGGATATCATTTTATATTAAATACTGCCTCGCCTCGATAAACTGCTAATTCACCTAATTGTTCCTCAATACGCAATAATTGATTATACTTAGCAATCCGGTCTGTTCTGCAGAGAGAACCAGTTTTAATTTGCCCCGTGTTAGTTGCTACGGATAAATCAGCAATAGTGGTATCTTCTGTTTCTCCAGAACGATGAGAAATTACCGTAGTAAAACCTGCCCTTTTTGCTGTTTCAATAGTATCTAAAGTCTCAGTTAAAGTTCCAATCTGATTTAATTTTATTAAAATTGAATTAGAGGCCTTTAACTCAATCCCTCGACTAAGTCTCTTCTTATCAGTAACATAAAGGTCATCTCCTACAATCTGTATCTTATGACCTAATTTTTGGGTAAGTTTTTGCCATCCTTCCCAATCATCTTCGGCTAAGCCATCTTCTATGGAAATTATAGGATATTTCTCTACTAATCCAGCATAATAACCTATCATCTCACTGGAAGTTCTAACTATTCCTTCTCGGGATAATACATATTTTCCACCTTGGTATAACTCTGAAGCAGCAGGATCTAAGGCTATATAAATATCCTTAGCTGGCTTGTATCCTATTTTTTTAATTGCTTCTACTATTAATTGAATCGCCTCTTCGCTTGATTTTAAATTAGGAGCAAAGCCACCTTCATCCCCAACTGCCACGTTATATCCTTTTTCTTTTAATACTTTTTTCAAAGTATGAAAAGTTTCCACCCCCATCCGTAGACTCTCCCGAAAATTAGTTCCGCCAACTGGGGCAATCATAAATTCCTGTAAATCTATTCCACTATCAGCATGTTTTCCTCCATTTAGTATATTCATTAAGGGAACGGGAAGCTCTTTAGCATTTACTCCTCCAATATAACAATATAATGGTAATCCAAAAAAATCAGCTGCTGCTTTAGCCGTAGCTAAAGATACTCCCAAGATAGCATTAGCCCCTAAACGACTTTTATTGGAAGTTCCATCAAGTTCAATCAATAGTTTATCAATCAATAATTGATCTGTGGCATCATATCCGATAATTTCAGGAGCAATAATCTCATTTACATTCTCGACTGCCTTAAGAACTCCTTTTCCTAAGTACCTTTTTGGGTCACCATCTCTTAATTCAATAGCCTCATGCGCGCCTGTACTGGCTCCGGATGGAACTTGAGCTACACCTATAGCTCCACTTTCTAATTCTACCTCCACTTCGACAGTGGGGTTTCCTCTTGAATCTAATATTTCTCTTGCATAAACCTCAAAGATATCACTCATCTTATCCCTCTCCTCTCTATTTATTCTTAAAAAATAAAAGTCATTAAAAATATTGACTCATAAATTGAGTAAAATTTTTACCCAAGATTATTATCTGCCAAAATATTTAAATAGTAAAGAACCTAAGCTAAAATAAATTAACAATCCACCCATATCAATAATAGTGGTAATAAGAGGACCGCTTGCAATTGCCGGGTCAATCTTAATTTTAGTAAAAATTAAAGGTAATAGTGTGCCAATAGTAGCAGCCACAACAACAGTTATACATAAAGATAATCCAATTACTATCCCTAATAAAAAATTATTTTGCCAGATAAGCGCTACCACCGACAAAGCTATTCCTGTAATTAAACCTATTAATAAACCAACTTTAGTTTCAGCCCATATATTCCGCCATAGCTCATCTATCTTTAGTTGACCCGTAGCTAAAGCACGAACTGTAATAGTTGAAGATTGGGTTCCTACATTTCCGCCCATGTCTATAATTACGGGTATAAAAAAAGCTAAAGCAACTATAGTCTGTAGTATATCAGAATAAAATCTAATAACCGACCCAGCAAGTATGCCTCCAATCATACATATAAATAGCCAGGACAACCGCGCCTTCGCTCTCGTTAACGAATTTGCCTTGATAAGTTTATCTTCATATACCTCAGACGAACCAACCATCTTATGAATATCCTCAGTAACCTCTTCCTGTAATACATCAATAATGTCATCAACCATAATAATACCTAATAATATACCTCTCTTATCAATAACTGGCAGAGCTAAAAAATCATAATCTGAAATTACCCGAGCCACCGTTTCTTGATCTTCTGTATCTAACACACTTATTACATCTTCTTCCATAATCTCAGATATCTTAGCCTTAGGGTTTGCAATAATTAAATCTCGCAAAGAAATAACTCCAATTAATCTTTCTTTCTTGTCTATAATATAAACATAATAAATCATCTCTGCTTCTGGGCTAAGCTCTCTTATCTTGTTTATTGCCTCCTCGGCAGTAAGATCCTCAGGCAAGGCAATAAACTCATTGGTCATTATACTCCCAGCTGTATTCTCTTCATACTTTAATAATTCTTCTATCCCTTCGGCTTCTTCTTTAGGCATTAAATCTAACAATTCTCGGGACTCTTGAGGAGCTATTTCCCCTAAAAAATCAACTGCCTCATCGGTGTCCATTTCTTCCAAGATATCAGAAGCTTTCTCTTTTCCTAAAGCTTCCATTATTTTAGCCTGTAATTCTGAATTTAATTCTGAAAGTAATTCAGCAATTTTTTCATCATCTTTAAGCAATTTAAATATTTCAATGGTTTGTTCTAATGGTAAATAGTCAGTTAATTCTGTAAATTCTGTAGGGTATAGATCGTCAATAATTTCTTTTAGTTCTTGGCCTTTTTTTTCTTCTAATAGTCTTATTATTTTTATTGATAATTCTTTTATTTTTTCTTCCATTGGTTCAAAACCTCTTTTATGGGCTGGTAAAGCAAAAATATAACCCGAAATTCATAATTATTTTTCATAAAATTTCAATCTTCTTCTTTTTTAATCTCTTTTATTACTTCATACAAGGAACTTGCTCCCTCTGCTGGAATATTATTTAGTGGAACTCCTATTACTTTTGCTCGTAGGATTTTGGTTGTAAAATTAATTTCTAATTCATCGCCAGTCTTTATTTCATCTCCCGCTTTGGCAATACGTGTATTAATTTTGATACAATTAGCCAAACAAGCCTTTTTAGCCTCTGTTCTCCTTTTTATTAGTCTACTTACTTTTAAAAATTTATCTAATCTCATGTATTTTTAATTAACCAATTCTCCAATTTGCCAATTGACCAATCAAATTAGTCATTAGTATATAGTATAGCGTATAGTTTTAGATTAACAAGAGCTTGTCCTGATTAAGTTAAAAAGTCAAAGCTGAAAGCGAAAAACCATAATTCAAAATTCAAAACCTATATAGCGTATAGCGGTTAGCGTTTAGCGTTTAGCGTATACTTAACAAGTGAGAGCCTGTTTTCCTGAATTCACAATTTTGTTTTGGAGGGGTTGGATTTATCCAACCCGGGTTTTTTGGGAAAATTTTCTTGCGGGCTTGATGAATCAAACCCCTACATATTACTTATATTATTAAATTTTTTATTTACTATACGCTATACGCTAGAATGGAATGCTAAATACCATATATACAATATACTAAATACCAAATACTATTTTATTCCTTTGATTTCAATTGAGGGAAAAGAATAACCTCTTTAATAGAATCAGAATTAGTAAGCAACATTATTAATCTATCAATACCTATACCTAAACCACCAGCGGGAGGCATTCCATATTCTAAGGCCTCAATATAATCTTCATCCATAAAGTGACTTTCCATATCTCCTGCTTCTTTTTTGGCTACCTGCTCTTCAAATCTACGTTTCTGTTCTTCGGGATCATTCAATTCGGTAAATGCGTTAGCTAACTCCATGGTGTTAATAAATAATTCAAAACGTTCCACTAATTCTGGATTGTTTTTCATCTGTTTCGATAGAGGAGAGAATTCAAGTGGGTAATCAAGTATAAAAGTTGGTTGAATTAAAGTTGGTACCACATATTCTTCAAACAGTTCATTGGCAATTTTACCTTTGTTTATATTATCTTTTATGTTCAGTTTATATTTTTTAATAATTTTATCATAGTCTGCGGGAAGTAAATTATCTACTTGAAGCCCAATCGCTTCTTCAATCGCCTTATACATACTTATTCTTTTCCAGGGTGGAGTAAAATTAATTTTATTACCCTGATATTCAATTTCTAAACTTCCTAAAACATTTTTAATCACATATATTATCAATTCCTCAGTAATTTGCATCACGCTATGGTAATCACCATATGCTTCGTATAACTCTAACATAGTAAATTCAGGATTATGTTTAGTAGAAATACCTTCATTTCTGAAATTCCGACTTAATTCATATATTTTTTCGAACCCCCCAACTAACAAACGTTTTAAATATAGTTCTGGGGCAATCCGTAAATAAAAATCTCTATCAAGTGTATTGTGGTGGGTAATAAAAGGACGAGCCGTAGCTCCACCAGGGATAGGTTGCATTATGGGTGTTTCTACCTCTAAATAACCCCTGCTATCTAAAAAATTTCTTATAGATTGTACTACTTTGCTCCTTTTAATAAAAATTTCTCTTACTGCAGAATTAACAATTAGATCCAAATAACGTTTTCTATATCTTATCTCTACATCTCTTAGACCATGCCACTTTTCGGGTAAACTACGTAAGGATTTACATAAAAGAGTAAATTTTTTTACTAAAACAGTAACCTCACCAGTTCTAGTTTTAAAGACTAAACCAGTAACTCCCAGGATATCCCCGATATCAATTTTCCCAAAAAGATTGAAGGCCTTTTCTCCAATTTCATTTAACTTTATATAAATTTGTATTTTTTCACTGACATCTTCAAGGTTACCAAAAATAGCCTTTCCATGTCTCCTTAAAGCCATTAACCTACCAGCAATAATAGCTTTTCCCTGGCTACATCTACCAATTTCCAGATCTTTATTTTTTTCTATTAAATCTTTTATCTGGCAAGTTCTAATAAAACTATACCCAAAAGGGTCGATACCTTCTTTTTTTAATTCTTCTATCCCTTCCCATTTGTTGGATATCATTTCTGCTGTACTCTTTTTTATATCCATCTAGCCACCTCATATTTCTCGTATCAGATGTAAATTTTACACAAAAAAACTTAAAACTATTATAACACCATTTTTAGTAATCTTTTAGTGAAAGTCAAATTTATTTCGTATTTATTCCTTAATCTATAAGATATTCAAGGGGGATTCTTCCCCTTGAAAAACCCTTAATTCGCCCTCACCTCAATATTTATTACACCCTTGAATATCTTATCTTTAATATTCTTAATAATAAATCATATTTCTTATTTAAGTATAGGAATTATTGAAATTCCTATACCTTAAAATAAAGTGTTAAAAATAAATAATGAACAAAGTGTTTTATTTTTTAACTTTTTTAAACTTTGTTCATCATTGCGGTCAATAATTATTTACGTTACTAAAATCTGTAATTAATCAATAAATTATTTAATATCCAAAATTTTATACTTAAGATTCCCCGCAGGGACTCTAATTTCTACTATATCACCTTTCTTTCTTCCTAAAATTGTCTTTCCAATAGGTGAAGAGATAGAAATTTTTCCACAATCAGGTTCTGACTCAACAAAATCTAAAATTATATATGTAATTTTTTTCTTACTTTCTAAATCTTCAACAAATACTTCTGATCCTAGTGATACATACCTCGGGTTTTCTTCTTTATCTATTAATTCATAATTTTCAATAATTTTCTCTAAAGTGAAAATTCTTCCTTCAATAAAGGCTTGCTCATTTTTAACAGAATTAAATTCTGCATTCTCAGCAATTTCACCAAAGCTTACTGCATTTCTAATTTTCTCGGCAATCTCTTTTCTTTTAATTCTTTTAAGGTAACTAAGCTCTTCTTCTACTTTTTTTAAACCTTCTTCAGTTAACATTACCTTCTTATCAAACATTTCATATCTCTCCTTAGAGTACGTAGTTAAACTTATATTAATATAAGCACTATCAAATTCATATAATAAATAATAGTGCTTATATTTCTACCAGATTGTCAGGGGAGTAAACTCCCCTGAAACCCCTATGCCTTTTGTTATTTCTTCTCGGTTTTATACAATACCTTTCCTGACAATCTGGTTAAAATCCATTCC
>Ga0172365_10002269_pt1 | contig 14050 bp, 17 predicted proteins | sample LakKivSesite48cm_FD_114535 | JGI IMG/M metagenome (GOLD analysis project Ga0172365, IMG submission 114535) | Sediment microbial communities from Lake Kivu, Rwanda - Sediment site 48cm | ecosystem: Environmental > Aquatic > Freshwater > Lake > Sediment | place: Rwanda: Western Province, Lake...
AACTTCATTCTTTTCTAGCATCCAAAAATTATTTTCATCTTTCATTTGAATCCAATTTACTTAATATTTCAATTATATAGATAGTTTTTTGAATAAAAAACTTTGACTATTTTCAGGACGAAAAGGCAGTAAAAAAATTCAATTAAGATGATCTATTTTTTTCATGAGTTTGAATGGATACTTGACTGGATTTTTTATGCTCTTAGAATTACATATGACATCAGGTTTGCAAATCCCCATACTGTCATAAAAAAGTTCACTGCTACAATTAGCGGGCATCAGCATTCTGCTTTGCCTAAAGTGCCATTTTAATTGGGTTTTAATGAATCTCTCGGTTATTGGGCTAGAGTTCTTTATGTTCCAATCCGATATCCTCTTCTCTATATCTTCTTTACTCCAGTTCATGTTTCTTAAATAGGTTATTAATGTGAATAAAGATCTTTTCTTGCCGTCTTTCAAACCGTTTAGAATGGTCTTTATGCATGGTGGAAAATATTCCTCTGTAACTACTTTTGTATATTTGGACCTGATTACAGATTCTTTAATAATTTCTTTAGGCTGTTTACTTTTCCAATCCAATGCTTGTAAAAGTAGTTCAGTAGCCTCTCCATCTTTATTTACCAGAAATTCCACATTTGTTTTTGCCTTTTCTGGTTTAGCATCTTCTATTTTGAAATGCTTTAGATTTTCTATTTTCATTGGTATAGAAACTAACCATTGTGCAGGATGTAATGAATAAGGCATTCTAAATAAATGACGATTACCCCAACCTTTTTCTAACTCTGCAATGCTATGTGTATATTTAGGTTCGACTTTTTGAACATAGGTTCTATTTTTGTCTTGATTAAAATCTACGAAAACATCAGGTGTAAGATTTGATATTGAGGGAACTGTACTTACAAGAGCTGCAACACCCCCTTCTACTGCCACCATTTCATCAAGTATTTGGTCTTGAGCCTTCTCTCTGATAAATTCTGCTAATGCTTGTGGTATTTCTGGATATCTGCTGCCTATCTTTTTAAAATCTATAACTTCAGGAAAAGCATTGGAAGCTATTCCAATGTGTACACCCCTCCTCCCAGAAAATTTTATTGTTGGGTTTACTTCAAAATCTTTTAAAAAGTTGCATATTGCCTTAGCAGCAGCTATCGAATGTTCCAGTTTCGCCTTAGCGTCTATGTCCATTACAAAATCAAATCCCTTTCTAAGATTATCCATTTCCTTTTGAGTTAGATTCGTAGAGAGTTGCATCGGGTTAAACCAGTTCTCAACAGAACAATGAAATGCAACTACTCCTTTTTTCACTCTTTCTATGATATCCTTTGGATAGAGAAGTATGTCCGGTCTGTTCAAGTAAGAACCGTCTTTTAGACTTCCAACTACTTCTTTATTTTTTGAGAAGCTTAACATTGCATTTTGGATATCTTCTCTAGAATAGTATTTTTGAACTTCCAGCTGATTCATAAACATATAAAGCTTTTTAACATTTAAATATCATTATTCTTCTTATGAATGATTTATTGAAAAGAAAAGTAGAGGATATGAACTTGGAAAAAATAAATTTTTCAGATTTAATTAATCAGATGGATTCTTCTGGAGGATTCTCTGCAAAAAACCTCGCCTCAGCAGCTTATATCCTAGAAAACATGGTAAAGGATAAAGAATGTATAAAATTCTTTTCCTTTCCGGCGTGTATAGTTTCTACAGGTTTAAGAGGAGCAATAGCCCAGATGATAGAGAAAGGTTTAGTTGATATTATTGTAACAACATGTGGTACATTAGATCATGATCTTGCCAAGGCTTATGGAGGAGAATATTTTCATGGTTCATTCGAGCTTGATGATACAAAACTTCACAAGGTTGGCATAAATAGATTGGGAAATATTCTAATTCCAAATGATAGCTATGGGATAATACTTGAGAAAAAAATGAAACCGGTGCTTGAAGAACTTGTAAAACAGAAGAGTGAGTGGTCAGGAAGGGAGTTGGTATACGAGTTTGGTAAAAGATTAGACGATAAAAATTCTATTCTTTATCAAGCTTCAAAAAAGAATATTCCTGTTTATGTACCTGGTATAACTGATGGTGCATTTGGAACTAATCTAGTTTGGTTCTCTCAAGATAATAAATTCAAGTTGGATATTCTAAAGGATGAGAAAGAATTGGCAGACATAGCATTTACAAAAAAGAAAACAGGCGCCCTAATGATTGGCGGCGGCATTTCAAAGCATCATGTGATATGGTGGAATCAGTTTAAAAGTGGTTTGAATTACGCTGTGTACATTACTACAGCCACGCAGTACGATGGAAGTTTGTCTGGGGCAAGGCTGGAAGAAGCTGTTTCTTGGGGTAAGATTAAGGAAAATGCGAGATATGTGACCGTAGATGGAGATGCTACTATAATATTACCTGTGATGCTTGCAGCTCTTTACGAGAAATTATAAATTCTTATTTAAGGAAATTATATAACTTTTATGGCAAACGACAGAATAAAAAGGATTAGATATACGGGCAAGAGATTGAATTCTGCATGTGAATGGTATAAGACTAGAAATCCTTGGATTGTATTATTTTACTCTTTTATTATGACGCTAATGAAATTCGTGCCACCTTGTTCTTTTAAGAACAGTGTGTTCAGGGCAATGGGTGTTAAGATAGGTAAGGATGTTGCCATTTCACCAGGAACTTTAATAGATCCCTTCTTTCCCGAATTAATCACTATAGGCGATGGTAGCATTATCGGATGGGATTCAAAGCTGATAACCCATGAGTATCTTATAGATGAAGTGCTAATAGGAGAGATAAAAATAGGAAAGAAGGTTTTAATTGGTAATTCTTCTATTGTAAGACCAGGCGTCATCTTGGGAGATGGCTCTATGGTGGGTTATAATTCACTTGTTAACAAAGATGTTCCTCCAAATACATTGGTTGGAGGATTGCCTATTAAGATAATAAAAAAATTAAGATAGTTTTTATTCTTCTGCAACTCTAGGCGCTAACACCATAGACAGCAAAGCGTTATCTCCTTTGAACTCAATCTTCAAGGGAAAGTCCTTTCCTATCATTAACTTTACCTTTTCGGCTAGTCTAGAACCCTTTATCATTTTTTTCAGATATTCTAGCGAATAACGAGAGTTGACTATCTCTTTTGCATTCAGTTCGAACAAAGCATCATTTCCTTTTTCAAGATTCAATTCAGCTCTGCTGCTGTTCCCTTCAGCACTCATTCTCAAGTTTTCTGGTGAAAGCTCTATCAAGACCGAGTCAGCAATTATGTCAGCATCAGTAATGCCCTGTTCAAGTATATCTGCCCTAACTTCTGCTGATGCGCTGAACTTTAGCTGATCAATTTGTGGCATATCCTCTCTTGAAATTTCTATCAGAGGAATTGCAAATTTTCTTCTAGAATCCCCCTCTAGAATGACCACAAGTTTGTTTTCTTTTTCATTCAATTCCAATGTCAGCTTATCATTAATATTAGCCCTTTTCAAAACAGTCAAAAAATTCAACAAGTTCAGTCCTATCGAAATTTCCCTATCGCATTCATACTCATCGAATGATGAAGATCTTAATTTAAAATCTACAAACGAAACCATGGCTCTATCAGCAGCCATAAGTTCAATTCCCTCTTTTTTTAATTTAAATAAACCATCGTCTATTAATTGAGAAATCGTGTCTATGCTGTCTCTAAGCAGTTTTGAATCTTTCGTAACAGCCTTAAACATTAAATCACCCCGTAATATCCCTAGCCTTTTTATATAATTTCAGATTGAAACCCTCTAAATTTTGCAAAACTTCTCCCTTACACTCATATCCATCTATTAAAGGAAGTATTCTTGCTATTACTCTTACCAGTTGTCCCTGTCTGACTTTAGGAACTTCCTCAAAATAAACTTCTGTCTTTCCAGTTCCATCATCCAAGACAATAGAACTTGGCCCCATATCAATAACAGTTCCTATCAGCCTTATCCTAACATCAGAATCGGGATGAATTTCAGATATACTTTTTTCTATTGAGGGTAATCTTCTTTTTATTAGTTTCTCATCTGGCATAAAAATCTTATAAGTTTATACAAATAAATAGATTATTCACTACTTGAGCTAAAAGTATTTAGAATGTAATTTAAATAAGGACATCAATTATATTCATATGGTTTTAGAGTCAATAATACCTGTCAAGAAAGTAATAAGAAAACCTATAGATATGTTTATTTTCTCTCTTATAGTCTCACTTGCTTCAATTTATCTTGCAGACATGATATTTCCTGGAAACTCTACAGGAAAGATAATAACGCTCTTCATAACAGTAGGAATAACGCCAATGATTTATGGTATATTTAGGCAAGAAGAGGAGATAGAAAGAGAGGAGGCAGAAAACAGAATAAAGGAAAGTTTTTTCCAGAGACATGGAGAAACCATTCTGATTTTTAGTCTGTTCTTTTTAGGCGTGTTTCTTTCAATCTTCATGATTGCTACCTTCTCTGAAGAGAGTTATGTTAAGTATATTTTCCAAGATCAACTATCTGAAATAGAGAGAGTGACAGCGATATCAAATCCATCAGGTGCATTTGTGGCTTCAGAAATTTTACAAATGATATTTGAAAATAACCTAAGAGTTATGGCATTATCTTTTCTTTTATCATTCCTTCTTGGTTCAGGGGCGATTATAATACTTGCTTGGAATGCTTCTATTCTTGCTTTATATTTATCTTCTTTCCTTAGAAATGGTTTGATAGAAGAGTTTTTTGTAAGAAGTATTAGCCTTATACCCCATGCCCCCATCGAAATAGCAGCTTACTTCCTAGCTGGAATAGCTGGTGGAGTCTTATCTGTAGGGATCATAAGGGAGAAATTATTCAGTAAAGAATTCTTCTTTGTTTTAAGAGATGCTTTCATTCTAATGGGATTGGCTGTTTTGGCAGTGCTAATTGGAGCCGTTATTGAAGTATTTGCTTAATTATTTAATTTATTAAAATAATCTTCTTCTTATGGGTCCGTAGTATAACTTGGTTTAGTATCCGAGCTTCGGGAGTTCGTGATGCCAGTTCAAATCTGGCCGGGCCCATAACTAAATAAATCTTAAAGAAAAATTATTCTTATGGAGGCTCCTCGAATAATATCAGCAGTAGTCCTGATGAAAGAAGACAAAGTAATGCTTGTAAAAGAGGTTCTAGAAGACTATAATGAACATTGGATTTTTCCTGGAGGAGGGGTGGAATTTGGAGAAACTCTTGAGGAGGCTAGCATAAGAGAGATAAAAGAAGAGCTTGGTTTGGACGTAAAAATAAAAGAGTTTCTAGGGTTCAAAGAAATCATTAGAACTCAGTTTAATTATCACACAGTTATTTTCTTCTTCATAGCAGAGCCTTTGAATGGTGATATAACAAGAATTGAAAAGGTCCTTGATGCAAGATATTTTACCCTTAGTGAGGCGCTTGGTTTAAGCATAGTTGATAGTGCTAGATGGGCTATAGAGGAACTCATAAAAAAGAAATACTAAAACTTTCTTGCAAACGTTAGAAAGCCTGTATGTGCAAGCATGTAGGTCTTGGGTCTAGTCAAATTTCCGAGAGATTGCCACTCTCTCTGAATATTTTCTAGAATCTTTATCTCATTAAAATTATACTTTTTCAATTCTTCATATACCTTTTTAACTTCCTCGATATGCATAGAATAAACTGCTATCCAACCACCAGGAATCAGCGCCTTGAAGGCATTCTTTATAACTTTTTCAGGATTCTGCATATCTAATGTTACAAGATTTACATCCCTTTCTTTTATTCCTTTTAAAACGTCAGAATTTTTTATAGAAATATTTTTAAATCCAAAATTATTAGCGTTCTTTCTAGCGATTTCATAGAATTCTTTCCTTTTTTCATATGAATAAACTTTACACCCCATATTTGCTAGGAAAAGAGCTAGAAAACCAGAGCCTGTCCCTGCGTCGACTACCTTCCATCCAGGCGAGCAGCCTGTTATAGATAATATGATAGACGAATCCTTAGGCAAAACTACTTGAGGCCCTCTTTTTGCTTTTTTAAGAAAATCAGTTATGCTAGGCTTTACTATTGTAAATTTCTCTTTACCGATTTTTATTTTAACTCCAAAACTCTTTCCGACAACCTTTCTCAAGTCGAAAAATCCAAACTCGCAACTAAACTTTATAGGACTTAATAGATAATTCTTTTTACCTAATAGCAGAATTAAGCTATTTTTCTTAATTTTTTCAGTCATTTTATCAGTTCTTCTAACACCTTTCTATCGATTTCAGTATCTAAATCTTTAACATTTTTAGTCCATATCAATTCTTCTGCTGTTTTACAGGTTGGCTTTCCATCATAATCTAAAATAAGATAATAATAGATGTTTTGTTTTTCACCATTGTTTGCTATCCAAAAATCTTTTTTAATGAATTTTGATTTTTTTACTTTAATATCTAATTCTTCTTTCATTTCTCTTCTTAGTGTTTGCTCTTTGTTTTCATTCTCTTCAACATGACCTCCGGGGAGGACAACCAAATTAGGGTCTATTATCTCATCTTTTTTTCTTCTTTCAATTAAGAATTTATCATCTTTAAAAATTATACCACATACTATGTCTACAGCTTTCAAAATATTACCTTTTATAATGATTTTATATATAATGTCTAAGGAAATATTAAAATATGTTTGAGCTTTTGTTGATAGCAATCGCCTTAGTAGGAAGTCTTGCAGCAGGCATTTACGATTTAAAAACCTCTAACATTCCAGACAGTCTGTGCATTGCAATGATAATCGCTGGTTTGGTAATCCACTCTGTTTACGGTTTTTTAACTGGAGATTTCAATAATCTAATAAATTCCTTAATGTTTGGAGGTTTATTCTTAGCTTTTAGTTTAGCTATGTACTTTACGGGTCAGTGGGGAGGAGGTGACGGGGAACTTTTAATTGCAATAGGAGTTCTCCTTCCGAATCTAACCATAGTCAACACCTATTTCCCCTTTGCCATAAGCTTCTTTATAAATAGCTTTTTTATTGGAGCGGCCTATTCGTTGATATACTCTATTATTCTTGTTTATAGAAATGATGGCATAAGCAAGAGCTTCTTTAAATCAATAAACCAACCACCACTGATAATGGTACTATTAGCACTTCTATTGCTTTCATTTGCTTCATTCTTTTATCTTAAATTCCTTTCAGTAATCTTCTTTTTATCATTTGTCATGGTTATATTCTGGAAGTTTGCAAAATCTATAGACAAAGGATTCTACAAAAGAATACCTGTTAGCAAGTTAAAGGTGGATGACATGCTTGGTGAGGATATACCTAAACTGAAATTGTATAAAAGATTAATAAAGGGTCTAACAAAGGAGCAGGTTCAAAAAATAAAGAAGAATAAGAAGTATGTTATAGTAAAAGAAGGAATTAGGTATGGGTTGACTTTTCCTTTAGCTCTGATCTTTACTTTGCTCTTCGGGGATGTTTTCTTGTTGTTGATTTGATTGCTCTTTTAACTTTTTGTATTGTTCTACCATTTCCTTTGCAACATACTCATAATCTATTTTTGGTTCGAATCCTAGTTCATTTCTTGCTTTAGAAATATCAAAGCTCCTGTTCGCTGTCATTTTCTCTATATATTCTTTCATTGCAATTGGTTTTTCTCTTTTAATCTTTGACTTGAAGATTCTATAATTAGTCATTGTGGTTGCCAAGAACTTTGAGACATGCTTCTTGGGTGGTTCAACTTCAAGATACTTAGCCAAGAGGGCGAAGCAATCATTTAAAGTTTTAACTTCTTTTCCAGCAACAATATAAACTTCTCCAGGTTTTCCATTTTCCTTAGCTAACAGCAGCGCTTGAACTAGGTCGTTTATATGAATCCACTGTATGAAGTTTTTTCCGTCTCCTGGCACCTTCATAGTTCCATCTTCTATGTGGGAAATAACATAATCATATCCTTCCATGAAACCAGGACCAAGAACGTCTGCAGACCTTATTATTATCCCGCTGGCTTCCTTTACGAGTTTTTCAGCTTCAAATTTGGTTTCACCGTAAAAATTCGATGGCTTACAAGGAGTTTTTTCTGTTGCGGGCAATTCTTTAAGTTTCTTACCCATTACAGCAGTAGAACTTAGGTAAATGAATTTTCTTATCTTAGTTACCTCTAAAAGATTCCTTGTTCCCATAACATTTACATTAAACATAAGTTCCTTTGGTGCAGTATAATCAACAATAGCAGCCAAGTGATAAATTACATCTACACCTTCTACAGCTTTCTTCAAAGCTTCTTTATTTAACAAATCACCATAAAAAATTTCAACTTGCTCGTTCTCAATCATGCCCTCTCTTATCAAAGCTCTTACTTTTTCTCCTTGATTTATCAAGGCTTCTACGAGATGTTTCCCTATCCTTCCTGTGGCTCCTGTAATTAAGACTACCATTTAAAATCACAATTTATTTAATATTTTTGTTTCCTAATTCTTAAATTAAATAGAAAGAATATTTATCTTAACCCACCATTCTGCATTCTCCTGGTAGTTTAGTGGTCGCTCTTCTCAAGGCTTCTTTCACTATTTCTCTCGCATTTTCAGGTACTTGAACAAACATTATATTTTGTCCCTTTCTAACTCTAGCTGTTTGACCAATAGGCCTTCCAAAACTATGCCTCATGCCTTCGGAAAATCTATCAGCTCCGGCGCCGGTTGCCATGGAGTTTTCTCTTAGAACATGATGAGGATAGACTAGGATTTTTAAAAAGAATCCAGTCTCGCCTAGATGCTTGGTTAGATATTTAGTTGCAGTGACTCTGGCTGCTTCTAGTGAATTAGACCTTATTTGGACATCTCCTTCAACAGCTAAGAAAAACTTTAAAGGATAATTACCTTTCTTGCCAACCTCAAATTGATGAATCTTGTTTGCAGGTACACCCTTTACATAGCTTATCTTAGGTTTATGTATCGATATTCTAGTGTAAGGTTTTTTCTTTAATTTATGATAGCATCTTCCTGGTCTCAATCCCATAAAATCACTTTTGAAAGTGTGTTTTGAGAATTTATAAACCTTATATCTTTATTACTTTTCTTTCTTTTTTCTTTTCTTCACTTTTCTTAATATGACTTCTTATTTTCTCCTCAGATTTAGCAACAGAATTAAAATCGTTACCTATGCCACAAGTGTTTCCCACACCCATTATCATTATTTTATCGTTCTTTTTAGCTCTTAAAATAGATTTTTTAACAGCTTCTATGGCTTTGGGTACGGCTTCAAAAACATCTTTTTTCATAGGCATCAAAGCATCTTCATCAGATACTTTTATTGCGACAGCGTCTAACGGAATGTTATTTTTGACTGTTATCTCTTCTATCTCATATCTATCTACACCGTTTCCTCCCATTGCAACCCCAACACCTTCTGCTATCGAACCTGATTTTTCACCTTCTAATTTTAGCGCTGCATCAATTGTAATCATTTTATTAATCTTTTGAGTTTTAAAGAATTTAGTTAGGAACTTACCAGGATAACCTGTTGATGCTCCTGGGCCTTCAGCTTTTGATACCCAAACTTTTCTTCCAGCGATATTAGTCTCAACTACTGAAAATTCGTCTTCTTTGTATGTTTTTACTTTTCCTTTCATTAGGTTTGCCGCTGTTAAAGGTCCTACTCCATCACCTATTGGGATGCCGTCTACGAAGGCGTGGGTCGCATGCATCGCAGCTTTTGCAGTTCTGGTTATTAAAGGTAGTTGCATTTGGATTATCATTGCTAATTGAAACATCTTATATTTCTTTATTAGTTCTAAATAATGTCTAACTATCTTTGCCACTTGGTGAGTCATCATTGCCCCTTCTAAAGCATTTTTTATATCTCTTTTTCTAACCTCTGAAAAATCAGGAGCGATTTGATTCACAAAATAAGTAAATCTTTGATCAGAATTTTTAACAATGTGGTCAATTTTTTTAATTACCCCATAGGGGTCTACTGCAACAGGCTCTATTGCAAAAAATTCTAAAAAGTTATTAACATTTTCTTTCAACTTGTGATCGGATCTTTTGGAAAGAGACTTTAGTATATAACCTTTGGACCTATCAGCCATTTCCTCTAATTCCTTTGCTTCCTGTTCTAGCTTTAGAATGGTCTGCATTGTCATTAGCCTTTGACCGAAAACAACAACTATTATAAAGAAAATAAAAGTTATTATGGTTGATAATAAATCACTACCAAATTGAGCTAACATAAAAACACTTACTCTCTTAATGTTTATATAGTTTACTATAAAACTAAAATCATCGCTATGCCAAGCGTTAAGGGTATTGACAGATTATCATCGAAGTAAGGGAGCATTTCAACGAAAGTTACGATTAAACTTAAAATTAAGGCGTTTAACGGGTTAGTAAAAAACATTAGGATGAAAAGAGATAATATGAAAAATGCCGAGCTTCCTTCCCATGTCTTTTTCTTGTTTATTGGCAGTTTATGCTTCCCAAAATAATAGCCCACTAAGGTTGATGTGGAGTCTGACAGGGCTAGAACACTTATACAGGCCATTGCTATTATTTCGTTGAATAAAATCATAGCCAAAAAACAACCTAGCCCGAACTCTATAGCGCCTTTGAGTGGTAGGCTATTTCTTCTTTCAACGGTCTTAAATTCATTTTCCACAACCTCTTCAAACTCGTCAATGGGTTTTATTTTAATAATTTTATATTTTTTCCTATTCTTCCTATATTCAGCTACTAGGAAGCCGACTATAGTTATAAACAGCATTATGAGAGCAGCATTAATCCTACCAAAGATTTGGATTAGAAGTATGGTATAAATCCCCAGAGCATGAACGATTTTTCTCTTTATTTCTACTTCCATTAACTCACTTTCTTCTTTTTGAAGGGCCATATTAAAATTCTGAAGAGTTGAGCGATGAAGTTAAAGAATTCGTAAGCTAAGAATAAGCCAAATCCAGCAAGCGCAAAGGTGGTTCCAACTTCCATACTAGCCTTTATGGGCAAGCCTATGTATTGAGCAATCCAAGGGAAGGTGAATGCTGCAACGACTATTAAAGAAGCTCTTATTAAGAGTTTAAAGGTCTTATAAAGGACAAATACTACAACCACGAAAGCTAAAAATAATATTATCGTGTCAATTGTTATTTCAACGACCATATAGATATTTGGCAAGCTCCTTTTAAAAATCTATTTTTTGCCAAAAAACAAAGGAAAGAATTCTTTTTTCTTTTCACCTATCAACCAGCCTGCAAGTTTTATAAGTTCTTTGCTGGATTTAGATCCCTGTCTGAACATAACAACTGGTTTTTTATTTGCTAGGCTCTTATGGATATTGTTATCCTGCGGAATAGAAACTATAATTGGTATTTCTGTCAATTCTTCAATCTCTTTCTTAGTCAATTCATAGCTTTTTCCTTGAACCATATTCAAAACTATGCCCAGAGGCTTTTTCCTAACATCTTTTATTATTTCTCTGCATTTTATTACATCTGAAACCGAAGGAATGTTAGGGTTTGCAACGAGCATAATCTCTTCACTTGCATGAATTGCAGCATAGGTTTCCCTCCCTAAGCCAGGAGAAGCGTCAAGGAAGATGAAATCAACTTTTCCATCAAGGTCTTTTATGACATTTTTTAATTTTGTTATATCAACACCTTCTACCTCTCTTAAATGAAGAGAGGCAGGAATTATTTTCATTCCGCTTGGGTGTTCGTACATGCTTTCAAAAATATCTTTTTCGCCTCTTAGGACATTATTAATAGTAACAGGGCAATAGTACATTCCTAAAGAAATGCTCAAGTGAGATGTTGACAGGTTGCAGTCGATTATGACAACATCTTTTTTAAATTTTGATGCAAGTGCTGCACCAATATTGGCAGTGACAGTAGATTTGCCTACCCCACCTTTGCCTGAGATTACTCCTATAATTCTTGTTTCCTTTTCCATTCTATCACGGGGTTGTTTTCTTCTTTTCAATCTCTTGCTTCAAGTCTGAGATTGTTTTTTCATATTTTTCTATTAATTCATCATAGCTTTCTTTGGATATTAAATTTTCTTTAAATTCATCTTCAACTAGCTTCTTGGAATTTTCAGCTTCGCTTAGTTGATTTTCTAGTAGATTTGGTTTTTTCTCCTCAACTACGCTTTTTATAGGAGAGGTTGATTTCACTGAGGTTCTGCCCCTTAATTTTAAAACATAAAACCCAAGTACTACAACTGCTGCCACAGGTATTACTATAAGCAAGTTGTACAAGAATGAATAATCGGTACTTAAAGGAGATACCTTTGGGGGTGCTATTGTTAGGTCATAACTAGCTTTTTTAATTAAATTCTCTATGTTTATCATCAAGTCAGTTGCTTCCTGAAACTTTTCATTGTTTATATAATCTTTTGAAGTATCTGTATAGTTCTTTGCCTCATCTAAAGTGTCCATAACGCTTGAAACATCCTTCCCAGAGTTTTCTACTCTGGTCGCATTCAACCTTATATATTCTATCTCCAGTTCTAGCTGTTGTAATTGATAAAACATCATGCCTTTTTTCGAGTCAAAAACCTTAAGTGTGAAGATTTTACTGCTGGTAATTTCTTGAGACTTTATATACAAATTAAATGAATAGGTTTTTGCCTCTGCGTCAGCAGGTACACTTAACTTTACCGTAAAACTCGTGTTTGAACTTACTTGTAGAGTGTCTGTCTTGTTGGTTGTTACTTCGAACCATTGTGGAAATTCTCCATCAAAATAGATGGTTACGTTATTAAGTATAAGATCTCCTATGTTTTTTACAACAACATTGAAATAATTTGTCCATCCTCTTTCAATTAATAATTCTTTTGGATACTCTACAGCATCTATACTATAGTCTGCAGACACGATGTCGATGAAAATAAGAAAAACTAAAATCAAGGATACGAAAAAAATTTTAGACATGCTAATACTTTAACATGTAGTTATGTGCTTCCATGGATTTTATCTTGGTTATTTCGTCGTCAAACAATTTGGCTACATCTTCATAGCCATACTTTCTCCAATTTTCAGATACATCTCTCAATAAATTAAGCGTTAAATTATCTCGTTTACCGTCCCAGCTTCCAGCACTTTTCATACTTGAAACTAATTTATCAAGTTCACTCAAGTAAAAATTAACATCCTTTGAATTGTCTGCCCTAATCAAGCCGTCCAAGATTTCGAAGAATCTTATCCTGGATTCGAATGAACCTACATTCTTGGACAAGCCTGATAGTTTTTCGTTTATATCTCTCATCTTGTTTACAACATCATTCAACATATTAGTCTGGTTTCTAACTACTTCTGTGATATTTGCAATTTTTGAGCTTGATAGTATGCTCTTTAAAGATTCATCTAAGATATTTCTTTCCTCATCCAACCTTTTCTCTAAATCGTTTGTTCTAGCATCAAGCGTACTTATTATTGATGGGAGGTTTTTGAAAGAAAGGGTTTGTCCAGTTTGAATTTGACTTAGCTCTGATCCAATCTGCTTCAATAAATTCTCGTTTTGTTGCTTGACCTCAAGATAGGTTTTCTCAGATACTATAGCTTTTTTGTACTGCTCCTCTAGGTTTAAGAGGAATTTAGAGGTGTCATCCCTACGTTTTTTAAGTTGTTCGATTCTACTCCCTATCTCTTGCGAAGGTAGGTTAAGGAAACTTTCAACCTCTTTTAGCTTATCTTCAATATATTGTTTATTTGAGTTGATATCATCCCTTACGCTCTTTTTAAAATCTTCTACATCGCCCTTTGACATCATTCCTGCTAGTCTTATATTAATTACATCCAAGCTTCTATTCAGTTGTTTTGTCAGGTCCTCTACTTTATTCATTCTTTCCTTTATCTCTATAAACTCTTTCATTCTGTTTTCCATTTCAAGATAGAATCTCTCTGTTTTGCCAGCTTCCCTTTCTATGTCTGATTTTAGTTCCCTATTTTTAGAAACATTATTCTGAATTTCGTCTAATATTTTCTCAAAGTTCTCTATGCTTTTTATATTTTGCATGATTTGTTTTAGGTTGTTTACTTCATTATTTAGCTCTCTCCCTATTAATTCAAACTTTTCC
>Ga0172365_10002270_pt1 | contig 14046 bp, 8 predicted proteins | sample LakKivSesite48cm_FD_114535 | JGI IMG/M metagenome (GOLD analysis project Ga0172365, IMG submission 114535) | Sediment microbial communities from Lake Kivu, Rwanda - Sediment site 48cm | ecosystem: Environmental > Aquatic > Freshwater > Lake > Sediment | place: Rwanda: Western Province, Lake Kivu...
AACGCCTTGCCGAAAGGCGCATTAAAGAAGCCCTTGACGTTGGAGCCGAGATAATAGCTGTGGCATGTCCCTTCTGTCTTTTAACATTCGACGATGCCATCAAGACAACTACTAATGAAGAAAAGATTCAGGTCAGAGATATTATGGAACTAGTTGCTGAAGCACTTTGATTTAACGTCTTCACAGTCTAAAATCTTTAAATGACTTTCTGAATAGAAGTTAAAACTTGCATTGCGGTCTCCCTGATAATTACTTTTCAAAATCTGTCGATCTTACTAACCGCTTCTCCCAGCTTCTTTACAGATTTAGCGCCGAATTTTTTAAACACGGAATCATAGGAAGTCAACTTCTCTAATGCCATAATCCAAGCTCCTGATTTGACTTCAGAATGCAAAACCTGCGTTCTCTCAACCGTTATTGCTCCCTCTGGACAAGATTTTTGGCATGCTCCGCAATAGATACAGAATTCTTCAACAACCGTGGGTTTTCCGTCTTGGCTTAATGCAATAGCCTTACTAGGGCAAACATCAACACATACTCGGCAATCTTTGCGGCATAAATTTGCATTTAACCGAATGAGACCTTGAATAGGCTTTTTAACATAGAGAGCAGCCTGCGGACATGCAAGTTCACATCGGCCACAGAAGATACATTTCTCTTTATCCACTTTGACGTCAAGAATTTTCTCAGTTACCTCTCCTTTCTTTTCTATGATCACCTTTATAGCTTCCACCGGGCAGTCTTTCTCGCATGAAAGAGCGCAAATAGGGTCGCATTTTCTTACATCAACTGTAATGTCCTTCGTGAGAATAGGAAAAACTTCGGCCTCAACGACCGGGATCTTTTCTTCACCATTTACTTCCATTTTTAAGGCGTTTGTTGGACATAGAACAACGCACTCACCGCAAAATGTGCATTCAGTGGAGTCAAAATCAATAAGGATTTTCTTTACTAGTTTTCCATCGCTTACTACTGCAGGAACGAGTTTGGGGGCTTCCTCCGGACATATGCTTACGCAAATTCCACACCCAACGCATTTGTTACAATCTAGCTTAAGGACATGGTGGATAGGCAACATTTTTCTTTCTAGAATCAATTCTTTGTCCAGTTTATGCTTAATGACAGCCCCACGTTTCATGAAATCCCTCAAACCATGTTGTTGTCCAAGATAGTGTGCTTCACAAGATATAAACGCATATCGCACGGTGTTAATTGATGCAAGCGCGCGCTAATTGTACAAGAATTTCACTCGAACAACTTTACGCGTTTTTTAAGCTTTTTGGCGACATCTTCCAATCCTAGATTTTTCAGGGTAGTTTTTGTTGGTATTCCGCATTCGTCCCAGCCTCTCTTCCAGTAATACCTTTGCAACATAACATCATATTTTGTTCTATCAAGTTTTGCACCTTTTAATGGACCTTTAGTCAGTGGTTCTTCAAACCATCTTGCTGGTGGAATATCCATCTCTCTACTCCAGTTTTTGCCATGCTCGCGAATCCAGAAGGCACGAATCAAATTGAATATTTTATCTGCAATTAGGTTCAAATTCTCCCATGCCATTTCTAGGCCTGTGGTCGCATGCAAAAACCTTGTATACCATTCAAGTTCGAAACCTAGCTCAGTCCATGGCAACCTACAAACGGTTAGAGACTCGAAAACTCCTCCGCCGATACGCTGAAATTCGATGATTTTATCAACTTTTCCTTCGCCGTAGTTTTCACGTCCAGTTTTGACTTCCCAAGAAATTACCCAAGCATCCTTATGATGAGCGCCGATAGAGCTAGTTGCATAAGCTAGTGCCATGGCTGGTGTGGTATGGCAATCGTAAGCTGAAATTTCTAAGCCCTTCACATGCATAGCCCATCGATTTGAATCTTTGCCGATTTTTTCGGCTGCGGAGCGAACACCTTCAGCTAATGTGCTTCCCAAACCACGTCTATAGGCTATGTCTTCAACCAAAGTCTCGGTGGCTTTAAATTTGCCCCAGGAAATTTTTTCCTCAATCAACCCTTTTTCAGAAGCCTCCATAGCAAAACCAATGACGTTGCCCAAGGAAATTGTATCTAACCCATATTCATCAGCGGCCCTATTGATAGCCGCAACCTGTTTCAAGTTGCCTAATCCTATGTTTGAACCTAACATTGCAACATTTTCATAATCAAGTTCTGACTCTTTATGGTCAGAACCTTTAACAACATTGCCGCAAGTCATGTTGCAGTGAGGGCATCCACGGTTAGAAATCTTTACCTTTTCCATGGCGAAACCGCCCACAGCCTCAGCCTCTTCGAAAACGCCCTCGCTGTAATTACATGTTGGAAGAACGCTGTTCTCGTGACTCCACTCAATAGTCATCATCGTGCCCTGCCGCTTCCAAAAAGCATATTTAGGTTTAGTCAAAATCTCCCTGTATGCTTCAGCGCCTAACTCCTTCATATCTTTAGGATAAGCTACGGGCAAGTCGCCTGACCCGAGAAAAACCACAGCTTTCAGCTTCTTGTAACCCATAACCGCCCCCATTCCAGGTCCGCCGCCCGCGCGTCCCTCTTGGCACACAATGTTTGCAAACTTCACAAGGTTTTCTCCACCCGGACCAATGCAAAGAACCCCAGCGGCAGATCCATAAAGCTCCCTCAGTTTCTCTTCAGTTTCAAAAGAGTTCAGACCCCACAAATCCTTCCCGTCCAGAAACTCGACGGACTTGTCCTTGACAACCACCACCTCAGGCCTCTCAGCCATGCCTTCTATTATTGTCGCGTCAAAGCCGGCCTTGCGCATCTGAACAGCAGCATGAGTCCCAATGTTGCCATCTCCGTACCCGCCTGTCAAAGGGCTCTTCGCCGCCACGATGAGCTTCCCACTGCCAGGCAAGGAAAAACCAGTCAAAGGGCCTGTGGCGAAAACAAGCTTGCTGCTGGACGATAGTGGATCAGTCCCCCGTTTGAGTTCATCCCACAGAATCTTGACCGCAAAGCCTCTGCCGCCAAGATAATTCCTAGCAAGACTCGCGTCAAATCGATCTGCAACCGCCTTCTTCTTGTCCAGATTAACCCGCAAGAATTTGCCATTCCAACCAAACATGCCCTCGTCACCCTCGGAAATAGTGATTAATTTTCAAGTCAAAAGTAAATAAATATAATAATGCTGAAGACTAAATCACCAACTTCTCAGGTTCGACATGCCTGTTCTTTAAGCCCAAATCGCTGACCTTGAACTTTCTGTCACCGTAAAGCATGGCATATTCTTCACCGTCATACAACGCCGAGGCAATTCTGCTGATAGCATCAGCCTTCAATATTCCGCTGCCGCTCGCACCGCCGACAACCATCAATCCATTCTCCTCAAAGATCAACGGCTGACCATCCAAAGAGTTTATCTCATATAAGCCAGCAAACGCTGAAAACGGTTGACAATCAGTGAACTGCGGGAAGTACTTCACCAAGACTTGGTATATACCGTATCGATAGTAGTTCTCTTCAGGCTCAGGATTATCCTCAAGCTTGAAAGCCCTCGGAAATTCGTCCGCATACGCCAACCACAAGGCGTCCTCTTCAGGAGCAGGCCGAATGTAGACAGAGGGCTTTGGAAGAATCGTGAACGGCAAGCAACCAGCATTGGTGAACTCTCTTGTGAACAAGAGTTTCTTGAGCGCTTCAGTCTTGGCTTTAACGGAGAAAATCTGCCGCTTCTTTGGCTTGATGAAACACTCGATTCCAAGTGGATCGAGAAGCTGAGAGATCCACGCTCCAGCAGCAACTATCGTCTTCTTCGCCTTTATCAAACCCTTCGTGGTTCTTGCGCCGGTTATCGTGGCGTCTTGCCAGAAGTACGGCTCCCCCGGCATTCCTAGGGGCTGACGAGGTTCTACTACAAGCTCTTTCACTTCAGTGTTGTATTGGATTTTGCCGCCGAGCTTCAGGAACTCTGACTCGTAAAACTTCACAAGTGAATCAACGTCGATTAAACCTGCCTTCTGAATCAAAAATCCCTTGTGCACATCTCCCAAACCCATCATTCGGGCTTCCTCGTCATCGGCAAAACTTGTTCGCATGTCAGGCTTCCTCGCCAAGTCGCGCTCATCGTATTCAACGTACTTGAAACCTCTGCCAGCCAATTCCTTCAGCACAGGAAGCACCTTGTCGTAGCCGTCTTTGTCGAAAAACCACAGGTAGCCAGCCCACCGTTGCTTCAAATCGAAACCTAAATCATTCTGTACATGCTTATAAAATTCAGCGGAAGAATCAGCTAAGGCAAAATTTGTGCGAGATGCAAAGAGACAGCGAAACGCTGCGGCACTTTTAGCCGTGCTACCTTGACCTGCCGCGCCCAGCCTGTCAACTACAAAGACATTCAGTTCAGGGCTTCTGCTCTTAAGGTGATAAGCTGTAGCTAAACCCAAAATTCCGGCACCCACTACAACCGCATCGTATTCTGCCATGCTTAGCCCTCGAAATTCGGAAGTCACGTATTGAGCCAAACGAGATTTAAACTTAGCTGTCGAAATCATTCCAAACCCATATTGGAGGAGAACGCCCATTTACACAACAGAATGGCGACGTCTCCCAAGATCCCCTCTTTTCTGCGGGTGAGCATGAAAGAAATGGAGTGTTTTCTTTTGCAGAGCCTGTTTGCTGAAGCTTGGCTGAATGAACAAGATAAGAAATGGCGGTGAAGTGCGTACGGCAAGTCTGTTTCATGGTACCAGAAGAAATTTCACTGCGGCGTGCACCCATTGTAGTTTGAAGGTGCCCTAACGTGACTGTCGTACCTATATGTAGCGCCCGCCAAACCTTACCCGCTGGCGCTGAATAAACAGTGAATTCATCTTGTCCATCGACACCTATCAGGTCATCCATAGCTTTCTAGTCATAAGCCAAGATAGCGCACTTGCCGGCTCGATCGCTTCGCATGCAAGATATAGGTTCTCACATATGTGTCCTGCCTCGGTAGCGATGTCCTCGTAGCCTACCACGCTGTATCGCCATTCAGTACGATACGGAATCGCGACCCACACAAATACGACTGCAGATTGCCCGACGAAGGTCTGTCCCCAACACACGTATGAGACATGATCAGGAAGTCACCCGCATTTTCTATTGAGTTTTTATCCAACCATTGATTTGCTTTTCCATTCGTAAGGGCACCAATGTTTAAATTTTAGGAGTAACTACTTTTTATATATGAGGTTTTATTGGCTAGTTGCAAAGCATAATCTAAAGTGGATACTTGCGTTAGCGCTGATTCTTGCCTTTGCCTCAGGTGTTTTGTCGAACGCCAGCAGTCTTTCTCAATGGTATTCAAGGACTTTGACGGAGGAGTTTTTGAATGTTACAAAGGTTGACTTTGTTGTTGACCAAGAGGGCCTTGCAAGCAAAGTGGTGGATTTACATGAAACAATACCGATGCTGGAGGAAGTGAACGACGTCGTCAGCGAAATTACCATTCGCATTGGTTTCGATAAGTCGGTTGTTTTTGCCGAGAAAATTGACGGGTTTTTAACGAGCATGAGCGGTCCCGTGACAACATTGTATTCTCGCAATGGTACAAAGTTTATTTTTCCATCAGGAATGCCTATCTGCAGCTATCTTGGTTTGGAGAAGTTGGTCAATGAAAGTGACCTCGGGGTTCCTTATCCCAAACCTGGAGAAACCATAATTTGTAGGGACCTCGCAAAGCTGCTTGACATTGGCATAGGGGATAACCTCACTATCGAGACGTCAGATGGCCTGTTGGTTTTCCGAATAAGCGGGCTCACAAATGTGACTTCTAGTACTATTCAGCAGAAGTTCAGAAAACCTGATTTGCCGCTTCATTTCTTTCCATCGTATTCATCTTTGGAAGAACTGAAGATCGCCCAGACAACATCGGGAGAATTAGTTCCCTATTTAGAGGGCGCTATCTTCGACCTTGATTGGTTCGCTATGATATCTCTTGAAGATTCGGTTGATCTGTTTAACAGATATGGGATGACCGGAACAATCGGATATTCCATAAGGCATTATCTTTACACTGAACGTGAGAGGTGGGTTGACCCTATAAACATTGACAAGACGATTTCGAATTTGCAGAGAATTAAACACAGAGTGGAATCAACAGCGTCGGATGCCCCAGTTAGTGTTAAAAGCGATATCTTAACGCTTTTCGAGACCGCTACATGGGAGGTCAACCTTTTCGCTGTAATTGCTGGCAGCTTCATGCTAGCTGCTCTTCCGCTTTACTGGTTTGTTGCTTCTCCAATCACGGATCTTTTCGTAGAGAAAAAGCGAGGCGAAATCGCGCTGTTGAGAATCAAGGGGATGTCGTTAAGAGGCATCTATTTTGCATACATAACCTTGATTGCTGCTTCAGCTGTAGCCGGCGGCATCATAGGAGCATTGCTACAAGCGAACATCTTACAAATCTTGACCTCGCTTCATGTGGTTGGTCCTCAATACACAGGAACATTTAGGGAATTCCGGTTTGCACTTCCGGATGCTTCAAGCCTCTTTTCGTACGTGATTGTCAGCGTGGTTTTGGCGATTCTTTCTGTAAGAAAACTCATCAAGTCAATTGGCTCCCTTCAACCAGCCGAAGCCGTCAGGCTGAGGGAAAAGAAAGAAAAGGCGCCCGGCCATGTGGGAAAACTTACAATACTGCTCCTATGCTTGGGTTTGGTCAAATTGGTCATGCAATTTACTGGATGGAATTCTCTGATTTATTTAAAATATCTGCCTTCAAATCCTTTCCTGGCAATGGGTCTCGTCCTCTTCGCAACCTTCGACAACTATGCTCTCACAATACTCGCACCGGTATTCGTGGCCTACGGTTTTGCAAGGCTGATATCTGTTGAGTCCGAGAAAATAGGTTTGTTGTTGCGGCCCTTCTCCTTTCTGGCGGGTTTGCGGCGGAGAAAGATATCGTTTCGTTTGCTTTTGTCTGATATTTGGCGTGTGACGGTGACATTTACACTGATTAGTCTTGTCCTCTCTTACGGCGTTGGAAGTCACGTTAGCAACTGCACCGTTGCTGAGCATGCGTGGAAATTGGCAGGAGAATTCACGGGAGCAGACCTCAGAGTGGACTGCCTGCCCAACGCCACGCAGACTGTTGAGGAAACCATAAAAGCAATCCCTGAACTCTCAAACTACACTAAAATCGAAGTTCTAATATCCCATTTCTCTAAATTTTTTACAGCTAGCGAACTCGAAGTTTTTCAACCATCATTTTATGGCAGTGGGGTTGCAGGTTTTACTCAACTTATAGTGATGGACCCGGAAACATATATTAATGTTGCTTACCTTGAAAACGCTCCAGAACTCCGAGAGGCTCTATCCAGCTTGAAGCCTGGGCACATTGTCGGTTTGAAAGCTGCCCAATGGGCAAAACATTTTGATGGGAAGCTAGTGACATCAAGCAATTTTACAGCGGCCAACGCTACAGAAAGTTGGGGGGAAATGAGTATTGGATATCTCGATGAGGTACCTTTTGATATAGATGAATGGTTCAACGCTTCTCTTCCGGGAACGGTCGAGTCCATGAAAACCATGGAGACTGCGATTCCCTTGGAGGGAAATCTAGAACCCTTGAAGCTGGCATATTCAATGCCTTGGATGAGCGATTCATCATATATAGCCGATGTCTTGTTGCCCCATACAAGTGAAGGAGCTTTGTTCAGCTTCGGAGGATTCGCAATGAGATGGGAAGACCAAACAAAAATCAAACACGTGCATTTAAAATCGATCTTCTTCATTAAGCTAAAGCCCGATTCTGATCCTAGTGATGCGGCGGCGAAGCTTAGAGGTATCCTCAATGATGGAAGCATAGTAGTCACGAGATCTGAGGCGGTTGATGTTGTAAGAAAAGGGTATCCAAGACTGGCCTTAGGTTTAGACTTCACAGCGATCAACTACCTATTAATCGCTACGATATCTGTGGGAGGCGTCGTAGCAGTAACCCTAACGGCTACGATGGGAAGAAAGAGTATTCTTTCTCTCCTTCGCATCAGAGGAGGCAAAAGGGAAGATAGCGTCGCCTTGTTTTTACCCGAAACTGCATTGGTATGCTTCTTGGCTTGTCTACTTGGAACAGCTATAGGTTTGGCTCTCGGCACTGGGTTTGTCAACTCAATGGCAGACCTTATTCCACCCTTATTCACGGGAAACGCAGTACAAATCTTCCTCAGTCCTTTAACCTGGTACTTCGCTGCGACTGTTCTGGCGATTTTCTCCATCGTTCAATTGGCTTCTATTGCCGCAAAAAGCGAGATTGACCTAGGGGCTCAGTGATAGAGCATGAAGCCTGCAAACAAAAAACCGAGGGTTAAAGAAAAACCGTTAATGATGTACGTGAAGAGAAATATCCCTCTGGCTTTAACCTTGTCCATTGGAGCCCTAATATTAGTTTTCGTCGCATCTTCCACAGGAGGCTTCTGCTACCTCTCTTCCAAGAAGTCCATGTCCTTAGCCGCAAAGGAATCACGTGCAGACGTCGTTTTCGAACAGGCAACAGGCACGGCTGGAATGACGTTTGCTCCAGATATGCGTGAGTGTTTCCAAATGGTTAACGCGAAACCTTACGTCGTAGACGCGCACGGGTTAGCTACGATACTCATCGACTTGAATGTCACGGTAAATGGAGAGGATAAAGGAATGCACAGAGTCTTAATCCTTTATGTAGGCAAAAGAGGAGGCTTCAACGTTACACTTTCCCAAGGCTCTCCCATTCAGATGTCAAATGAGCTGCTGGTTTCCGAGAACTTTTTCGAGAAGTTCAATGTCACCCTCGGCGAATCGATTAGTTTGGCGCAGATTTCATCAAAAACACCCCTTAAAATGTATGATGTTTCAGGCTATGTAGCTGGCGTCACGCCAAAACGTTTCAGCCAGTTAATCAATGATCTCGGGTTGCAAGAATCGCTAATCTTATCTGGACACACGGAAGCAACGCTCTTGTCTTTCGATGACTACCCCTTTATTCTACTCGATATCAACACCACCATATTGGACCCATATTTCTTGGACTATGCGGTGAGATATCATTTCTTACCAAACATTCCAGCCACGTTCCTCGTAAAATTCGACGAAGAAACGTATTTGAATCCATGGGACATCGACATCACCATTTCAAACCTCGAAGAGGTAGGCCAAAATTTAGTGCTATACATTGACAGTGTTGCTTCAGCACGTTTAGGTCTTGAGTATGACTTGTTCTCGATGAGAGCCGTCCCAGCGGCAACAATGTTCCAAAGGCTAAGACGATTCATCGGCATAAACAAACTGACAGTAATAGCCTTCGGAGCCACAGTAGCCCTGGTTGGATGGTATTTCTGTTCGTCACTTTCCCAAACAGCTCTCTCAGCCAGAACCAAAGAGCTGCAGCTGATGCGCACACGCGGCGTCCCACAAAAGAGCATAGCCAGAAGCGTTTTCCTGATAGTAGTGGCTGCAGGTGTCATTGGAACAACCGTGGGCTTATTATTCGGCTTCTTTCTAACCACAAACATCGGCCCTATCGTTCTTGATGTCCCTATAACCGCAGCAGATATCATGCAGACTTTTGGCGTTTCATCATTAATTTTTTATATTTTCTTCGGCTTCGCGGCATCAATTACATCTCAACGGCAACTTCTCTCAAAGGTAAAGATAGTCGCGTTGAGAGAAGAAGCTGGTATGGGCGCAAGTACGCCTATGGGGTTAATGGAGAAATTGGTTTTGGCGGTTTCTCTCTTCTTGGGGTCTATAAAGGTTCTGAGTTGGCTGCTGGGAATCGATTTGGTAGGTAAGGAGCAGACGGCGAATCCATTTGTTTCTGCTCTAATAATCTTTGTGAGGTTAATTGATCAAACAATCTTAGATGCCCTAGGAGGTTTGTTGCTCATCTATGCCTTGGTGACAATTGTGTCTAGGCGCCCTAGGATTCTTTCCACCCTCTCGCAATGGGTTTCCAGAGTGTTGTCTCCACGTTTATCGTTGTTGTCAAAGAGGCTCATGAGTGTTAAGTCTGCTAAAATGGCGGTTATCATGGTCGTAGCCTCACTTCTGATATTCAACACAGTCTCAGCAAACATGGGACACCGTGGAGTAGAAATAGCCATGAAAAGCCTATCCGCAAAAATTGTTGGCGCCGACATCAGAATAGACATGCCCGAAGAAGCCTCTCTTCCCGTAATTCAACTTCTTGACAACATTTCCGGCGCAGATGGCTATACCCAAATTCTTACAATTGCTTCTCCTTTGAGTTCTCCTCTTGGAAGCTGCATGGTCTACGCTATCGATCCAGAAAGCTATGGCACCATTTTAAAAGCCAGCAGCGGCGGCCTAGAATCCATTACTGCTGAAGACATATTCGTCAGCGACTTTCTCAATGAAATGGGCCTCCTAGACGTTGGAGACACCGTAAGGCTTGGAGGAGAAAAGGAACTTGTAGTCCGAAGATTCATCAAAAACCTTCCGGGCCTTTTGTCCATTCCGCCTGTAGAAAGATTCGCTGTGATAAGCATTGAATCGATAGAACACATAAACTGCACGATCATCTCCAGAACGCTTCTCGTCAGCGTGAAGGACAGGCAACCAGAAGCCGTCGTAGATAACTTGATGAATACTTTGGCTGAAGACGTCAAGCTAGAACTGTCAGTAGCCACAGAGTCTAGGATTGCTGCAAAGTTTGGCGGGCGAATGGCTGCGCCTTTGATAGTTGAGAGCGTCATGTCCACGCTTTTGTTAGCGAACTTGATAGGCTTGGTCTTCGCGGCTTTGGCTTTTGGAATTATGGGCTACGGCGAGGCAATGGAGAGATTGAGTTTAGACGCTTTACTGCGAGTCAGGGGTGTCACGCGGCGGCAACTGTTAAGCATGGCTCTTTCAGAAGCCCTATGCACGCTTACTGTGAGCTTGATAATCGGCGTTTTCACAGGTTACGCTATGGCCAACGGCTATACGTCCTACTTCTCAGCAGCCTTTCCTGTGAAAGCCACACCTGTTCTATCATATGAGCTTGTGTCTCAACTGTTAATGCTTATAACCGCGTACCTTCTTGCACTTTTAGTTCCAACGTTATATACTTGGAAAAAAGTGCGCTTTCACATCTATATTAGACTATAACGCTTAGTGAATGCTCATCCACCTATCTCCGCTAGCAGATCTTTTAGCGCTCTCTCCAGATCCTTTACCTTATTATACCTCAGGTTAAACTCGCTTGTGCTCAGTTGCCCACTCCTTAACTTCCTCTCCAAAGAAGCATACTCTTCCACCATTGAGTCAAGCCTTACACGTATCAACTGAGATAAGCTCGCATGAGCACCCGGCTGCTGAAGCTCCAGCGGCGTGTATTCCCCTGCAATGACGCCGTCTTCTATTCTTAGAATGCGCTTTGTTCTCACCGCAACTCTTGGATCATGAGTTGCGATTATCACTGTTTTATTATGTTTGTGGCTTAACCCAACGAGCAGGTCGGTTACTAGGAGGGCATTTCGAGTGTCAAGATCGCCGGTGGGTTCGTCAGCTAGAAGGATCGGCGGGTCGTTTGCCAACGCAGCCGCTATCGCGACCCTCTGCTGCTCACCCATGCTGAGCTCTGTAGGCTTGTTATAGAACTTTCCACTGAGACCAACGGTTTCAAGGAGCATCTTAGCTCTCTGCTCCATTTCGCTTCCAGACATTCCAGCCAGAACCATAGGGAGCTTCACATTTTCAATAGCGTCAAGCATAGGTATCAAGTTAAATGCTTGAAACACAAAGCCCACAGTGAGCAACCTGTGTTTTTCCAGTTCACGCTCGTTAGCCTCATTGAGCACTAATTCTCCAGTTGTGACGGTTCCAGCGGTCGGTCTGTCTATGCCGCCAATAATGTTTAGAAGGGTTGTCTTGCCGCATCCGCTAGGCCCCATAATGGCGACAGCTTCTCCAGCATTCACTTTCATGCTTAATCCGCGAAGAGCCACGGTCTCTGTCTTACCTGAACCATACACTTTCACAATTCCCTCCGCGGCAACGTCAACCCCGACTCTATAAACTTGGGCATTTTCCAATACGTTCACTCTTTCAACGTTACTTGCGATACCTAACACTTTAAGTTTACTAACAGATTTGGGCTCAACGCCAACAACATCATCTTGATCGCTTCGGCAGTGAAGGTTAGCAATACCTAGAGTGAGCGGAAGAATTATATCTTTTTTGTAAAATTCTTCCTTGAGGCGTTGTGAGTTTACAAAAAAGGAGTTAAAAAAGGGTAAATAGAGAATTAAACCATCAATATACCTGGTGACTCAACAATGACTTCTAAGAAAAGTAGAAGATACAGTGCCATAATTTCAATAGCGATTCTGGCTCTATTATCGCCCCTATTCGTTAGAAGCGGACTCGCTCAAACCCCTTACTACTACTATGTTTCGGGTACTTTGGCGCCAGGATCTCCCCCTCATAGATATGGACCATACGGCGGGGGTTGCATTGCTATTCAGGTGTCCCTGACGTGGACGCCCGCAGATGCATGGCTTTTCGTTGGCATTTCCACGAGCTATGATGGCCCTTATGATGGTGCTGTGGCGACGCCCAGTCCTTGTACTTGGTCATTCGGCGGCTTAGACATCCATAGGGGTTACTTCATAGCAATATACAATCCTCCTGAGTTGAATAGTAGGACGATCACCTACAGTGGCTGGATAATCTGTTGGAGGCTTATTTAGTCCCCCCATTTTTTTTCTTTTGAAAATCCTGAAGAATCTCCATGATTCTGAGCGAAAAGAAGAAGTATAAGTAGTAAAACTTGATTGTTCTGACTTCTTAACTAAAGTAGATTTTCCAGACTCCTCTTCCTTTTCTGCCGCTTAGCGTTCCCGTACCATAATCCGGGATGGGGGTAACCTGTTTAATGCACTTTGTGCGGAAACCGAATCTTGCCAAGGCCCTTATTGTCGCTTTGAATCCAGAATGCCTAGACCATGGGCCCACACACCTAAACCACTGCCCCAAGCTAGCCTTGGCTGGTCTGAAGTATCACAGCTTTTTCTTCCTAAACAGTTTTCCGCCATCAGCATATTCGCCAGTCACATACCTAAAGCCCAGCTCTACAAGCTGCACTGCCTCCTCATCGTTCTTCGATTTTGTAGACGTATTCTTCAACGACCTCCTTTCTCAGGAATTATTGGTATGGTCATGCTTACTAGATCGACATCTGCCCAGCTTACTTTGAAGGCTTCGCCTCTTCTTGTTGCCGATTCCTTTGAGAATTGAAGAAAAGCAATGAGCATATTGCTGGTTCCAGCGATCAGATCGTCCAGCTCTCTTTCTGCCGACTAGAAGATATGTTTAGTTGCTGTGCTAATGGCTCTTACCGGGCGTGTTTATCCAACAATTGAGAAACCATTGAAGATTAGACTTGGTGTTGCGACGGAAAATGGTGTCCTTTTCAAGTCATTGCCGAGCTCGACGACTTGCTTGAGGCCTTTCTAGAAGTTGCCTGAAACTTCTGAGACCTTTTTAGAAGTCGATGAGGCGCAGAAGCTTACTGAGAATGGCCTTGAGTTTGTCTGCAAATCGGTGAGGCAACCCTTTTTGGCAAACGCAAATAGAGGGAAGCAGTGAGATGGCGTAAACATTGAAAACTGGATAGAGAACGCTTATTTACACAACAAAGTTGCGACTTCTCCCGCACAATCCTCCCCTTTTTTCTACAGCATGAAAATCAAGCACGCGCGCGATTTTTATATGGAGAATCTAGACTAGAAAGATCGATCGATTCTAGAAAATTGTTAGGCAAGTCATCAGGGATAAACCGCAAATATCCAAATAATAACGTTGAATTCTGAGTCTATGCGTTCAGCGTGCTTTCCGAAAGCTCAGCAATGGGCCGTCAGCGTTAAAGTCCAGCATAGTTCATAGATTCACACTTTGACCGAAGCCGAAATCTTTTAAACAACTGAACACAATTGTAATTGACGATCAATGCCGGTTGCAATTAGACAAGTCTTGCTGGATGCGCTTAAGCCACGTGAATTGTCGCTTGTTGAATTGGCGAAAGCTGTAGGTTCTTCGGAAGGGGTAGAAGAAGTAGACATTGTCGTCAGCGAAGTGG
>Ga0172365_10002271_pt1 | contig 14045 bp, 10 predicted proteins | sample LakKivSesite48cm_FD_114535 | JGI IMG/M metagenome (GOLD analysis project Ga0172365, IMG submission 114535) | Sediment microbial communities from Lake Kivu, Rwanda - Sediment site 48cm | ecosystem: Environmental > Aquatic > Freshwater > Lake > Sediment | place: Rwanda: Western Province, Lake...
GAATATCCATACTCCTACCAGGGAACAGTGCATCAATACGCTGCGGACTACTTTGAGCTTTCCCCAGAGATCACTGGCTCTTTGAGCATCTCCTTTGCAGGCACACCGCAGGTGAAGGTCGTCCCCAACAAGCCGGCAAGTGGACGCTACCAGTGGTGGTCTAACCGGGGTGATTCCAGCCATTCGTCCCTCGAGCGCTCATTCGACCTGACCCATGCCCAGACCGCTACGCTCAGCTTCAATCTGTGGTATGACATCGAGGCGGGCTGGGACTATGCCTATGTGTGCGTCTCGACGGACGGGGGCAGAAGCTGGCAACTCCTTCGCGGCGCGCACATGACCGATTACAACCCCAACGGGAACGCCCTCGGCCCCGGCTATTCGGGCAAGTCCGGCGAGCCTGCGGGGCAGGCGACCAACGCGGAGCCAGCCTGGGTGCGCGAGGAACTGAGCCTAGACGCCTACTGCGGCCACAAGGTCATGGTGCGCTTCGATTATGTCACGGACGATGCTGTGGACAGGCCCGGCTTGTGCCTTGACGACCTGGAGTTGGCCGCAACGGGCTTCAAGGATGACGTCGAGGGAGGAGAGGAGGGGTGGTCAGCCGAGGGATTCATCCGCCATGACAACACCCTGCCCCAGCGCTACCTTCTGCAGCTCATCGAGTTCGGCCAAACCACTACGGTGAGGCGCTTGCCGGTCAGCGCTGAAGGGAAGGGAAGCTGGCTCATCGAGGGCTTCGGGAGCGAGGTGCAGCGCGCCATCCTGGTCATCTCGGCCATTGCCCCGGTCACGACCGAAGTGGCCGGTTACGCTCTGGAACTAGAGCAGCTCTCTTAGGCGCGCGACGAGAGCCTGCTCCTGCGCGGGCAAGACGGTGCGCAAGTCGAGAACAACCCGGTCATCTCGGATGTGAGCCACAATCGGCGGCTCGCCGGAGCGCAACGCCGCGGCCAGAGCGTCGGCTCCTCCTGCAGGTAAGGCAAGCAAGGTCGTCGGCAAGCTCTCTTCGGGAAGTGACCCTCCCCCAATCATGGACCTCCCCGGAACCAGCTCGCAACGGGCAGCGGCCGGCCCGAGGCTCTCCAGGAGGCTATGCGCCCGTGCAGTGATCTCCTCCAACGGCATGGCGATCATCCGCCAGATGGGGACCTTGGTCAGTGCCTCGCCCTTGATATAGTGCAGCAAGTTGGCCTGGACGCCGGCGATGGTCACCTTGTCCACGCGCAGTGCACGAGTCAGTGGGTGACGGCGCAGGCGGTTCACCAACTCGGCCTTGCCCACGATGATCCCTGCCTGGGGTCCACCAAGGAGCTTGTCGCCGCTGAAGGTAACCACATCCGCGCCCTGGGCGATGCTCTCCTGCACGGTAGGCTCATGCACCAAGCCAAAGGGCTGCGTATCTATCAAGCTGCCGCTCCCCAGGTCATCCATCACCAGCAAGCTCCGCTCCCGCGCGAGAGCCACCATCTCCGTCAGGGTCGGCTGATGGGTGAAGCCCAGGATGCGAAAGTTGCTCGAATGCACGCGCATCAAGGCCACGGTGTGCTCGTTGATTGCCTCGGCGTAATCCTCCACATAGGTGCGATTGGTAGTCCCCACCTCGACCAGATGCGCGCCGCTTTGGGCCATCACGTCGGGGATGCGAAAGCCCCCGCCGATCTCGACGAGCTGCCCCCGCGAGATGACCACTTCGCGCTCCTTGGCCAGGGCCGAGAGGACCAGCAGGACAGCGCCCGCGTTGTTGTTCACCAGGAGCGCCGCCTCAGCCCCCGCCAGGCGGCAGAGGATGGCCTCAGCATGCAAATAGCGCGAGCCGCGATGGCCGACCTCAAGATCGAACTCCAGGTTACTGTAGCCCGGCCCGACACGCCTCATCGCCTCGAGTGTCTCTTCGCTCAGTGGCGCTCGGCCAAGATTGGTGTGCAAAACCACTCCGGTAGCGTTGATCACGGCGCGGAGCGTGGGCTGCAGGAACGATGTGAGATGAGCTTCTACACGGCTCAGTATCTGGGCGTCGCCAGGATAAAGGGCTCCCGCGAGGATATCCTGGCGCAGGTCTTCCAGCGTAACGCGCACCGCCTCCAGCACGACGTCGCGCCCGTCGGCGCCGATCAAAGCGCCGATGCCAGGAACCTGCATCAACCGATCAACGCCGGGTAGTGTGCGTAGCTCGTCCTGTTGGCTCGACATCTCCTGCCCTCTCCGGCCATCCCGCGCAGAGGTCTGTGCCTCGGCTGAGCTCAGATTCCGTCCCAGCCGAAAATGCCTAGGTCAACGCGCCCATCAGCAAGGAAAGAGACGCCCTCCTCTTCCAGAAGGGAGCGCTGCAGTGGACAGTACTCCGGATGCGCGCCCTTACTGAGCCCCCCTTGTGCATTGACCACCCGATGCCAGGGCAGTCTCCCGGGGCATTGGCGCATCGCCCAGCCCACGGCGCGGGCACCTTGGGGCATCCCCAGGTGGCGGGCGATCTGACCATAGGTGACTACTTTCCCGCGAGGAATGCGAGCCACGACCTCATAGACCCGCTCATAGAAACCGCTGCTCATCTGCACTCACACCAACGAAAGATTGGGGACCACATCCAGGTCCAGGCCGGACCTCTTTCCTGCGAGAAAGCGATGATAGCCAGCAGCACCGACCATCGCGGCATTATCTGTACAGAACTGAATAGGGGGGTAACGCACTGGTACATCGAGGCGCCGGCTCATTTCAGCGCGCAAGGCCTTGTTGGCTGCGACGCCCCCCGCCAGGAGCACCTGCACCGCCCCAAAGCGGGTAACTGCCTCCGCGGTCCTCTGTACCAGCGTATCAATGACCGCGGCCTGGAAGCTGGCAGCGATGTCGGCCAAAGGGAGTGCATCCGCGCCTGCGTGAACAGTGGCTTCAGCCATTTTCTGGCCTCGCGTCTCTACCGCGATGCCGCGCCCACGCTGCAACTCCTGCACCAGCCGCAGCACAGCCGTCTTTAGCCCGCTGAAACTAAAGTCCAGCGTGCCCGACGGCATACCTCTGGGGAAGCTGTAAGCAATCGGATTTCCCGTTTCCGCCACGCGCTGGATGACGGGTCCACCTGGATAGCCTAACCCCAGCAAGCGGGCCACCTTATCAAAGGCCTCGCCGGCGGCATCGTCAATGGTGCGCCCCAATCTCTGGTAGTCGTGATGCTCGCGCATGAGGATCAAGTCGCTATGCCCCCCCGAGACCACCAGGCACACGAGCGGAAAGGAAGGGGCAACGAACGCCTCTAGATCCTGCCCTAGTGGCAGTAGCCAATTGGCATACACGTGTGCTTCCAGGTGGTTCACTCCCACCAATGGCAGACTCTGCGCCAGGGCCAATGCTTTGGCTACATTCAGCCCCACCAGGAGCGAGCCGGCCAGCCCCGGGCCATGAATCACAGCGATCGCTGCCAAATCCCGCCAGCCAATATGCGCATCGCTCATCGCCTGACGGACCACCGGCGTGATCGCTAGTATATGCTGGCGCGAGGCCATCTCAGGGAAGACCCCACCGTACTGCTTGTGCAATTCGATCTGTGAGGCAACGATGTTGGAGCGCAAGATGCGGCCATTCTCCACGACCGCAGCGGCCGTCTCATCACAGGAAGTCTCGATGGCCAGGACAAGGGTCATAGGACTTAACTCGACTTCTTCTGTCCCAATCGGGGTAGGTCGCAGAGCCAGAGGGTCTTGCCACTCAGGATGAGCATCCGTCCCTTGTTCTCGTCCACATAGACGCCGCGCAGCCCCTTCATCTGCGGCTCGCCGGCGTTGGTCCGGAACTGACGGATGTAGTTGCCTTCCTTGTCGAACTGCAAGATGCGCTCATTGCCGGTGTCGGTGACATAGACGAACCCCTCCGCGTCAGGCCGCTTGGCCCCGGATACAAAGATCGTAGTGGGACTACGCATGGGACTGGGAAGCCCGGCCATAGTAAATGGCTGGGGCTCGCCCTTAAGGAACTTTTTGATCTGCCCATCAGCAAAGAGCACATACAGATTTCCGTCAATGGCCATATCCACTGCGCCGGTGAGGTTCACATCCAACTGGGAGCTGAGATAGTCTGTAGGGGGGCTAGTATAGGCGTTGTCGGCGGGAACGAACTTCAAGATGCGGTTGAGAAGTGGATCCAGGATATACAGGTTGCCCTGATAGCCGCCAATAGCCTGGGGCTTGAGCCACATGTCACTGTTGGCAACGGGCAGGACGTCAATCCCTTGTTGTGGGTCATAGGCCAGGAGAGAGCCGCCCCGTTCGAGGGCCATAAAGGTACTCAGTGAGCGCTGCCCCCCTGCCTCCATCCAGGTGATATCCACCATATCTCCGAGACGAACGCCCCCACGCAGCTCGCCTTTCTGCACCAAGATGGCGTTCGTATCTACGGGCTGCAAAGCGTCGCCGACATCGTTGAGCAGGAACCGATACACGCGGTCACTGCCACGGTGGAGCACAAAAACACTGATCCCCTCAAGTACGATCCGCGAGGAATCGGTCGGCGCGGCCTCCTCATCCTCCTGGAGTTCGACGAGCTGCCAGAAATGAGGGAGTCGCTCCACCACGTCAAGCTCATCCAATTGGTGATTGATCCGGCGCTGCAACGAACTCAGGGTATCATCGCCCGGCCTGAGGGCCAGGCCATCTTCGGTCGTATCCAGGGCGAGATGCAAGCTCTCGCGTTGCACGCTCTTGTCGCCCGCGTTCGTGGCCTGCTCATACTGCGCCTGAGCCTCTGCCTGCAAGCTGATGAATTGCTCACGCAGCGTGCGCTCATACTGAACACGGGCCATGACGACAAGGAAAACCATCACCAACGGTATGGCCAGCGATACCGTAACAAGTGCTCGACCTCCCAGAGAAAGCGCCCTACCTGGCTCTTGCGGTTCCGCCGGACGCTCAGGGAGCGAGTCGGGCAACACTCGCTGGAGCAAGTCCTCAGCCCCTCGGCGAATCCTCTCCGTGCTCTGATCCAGGCTGCTGCGAAGGCCCCCTAAGCCGATCTGCGGCGCTCCCGACTCCTGGGAGACCGACGTAGCCTCCTCTTCGGGCAGGGATTCTTCCTCCTCTGCCTCGACCGCCTCAACCTCCGGGTAGGCTGGCGCCTCCTCCTCCGCAGGTTGCGGCTCGACGACTTGCTCCGGCAAAGGCTCCGATACTTCCGCCCGGGGGAGATCTGCAGCAACGGGCTTTTGCGCCGGCTCCTGCGTTCGCTCTATGGGCGATTCGCGCCTCGGCCCGGCATCCTGGTGCGCCCGGAGGCACTCGATCACCACTGCGCTCAGGTCCCGACCAGCGGCGAGGGCCTCCAGGTTCCCGCGAACCGACTCACTTCCCGTATAAGTTACAGCACGGGACAGATCCTCCACCGCTGCCATGCGCGCCAGCGCTGTAGTCGAAAGGATCAGCACATCGCCCTCGCTAAGAGTAACATGAGAGAGCTCCGGCTCGACATCGCGGCGCAAGCCAGCGGGCGGCTCACGATTGAGGTCAAAGGGGCCTGGAGACTCGCTTCGCAGCCATATGGAGTCCGACGGAAAACGCTGCAACTCTCCTTGCCGGACAAGGCTCACTAGAGCAGGTCCTACCTGGCCGATATAGACATCGTGATCACGAACTAGAACGCAGTTGAGGCCCAAGGCTATGCGGTGCTCGCTGTCCGCACGCAAGTTCTGCTCGAACAACAGGTCATTGACTGTCAGAAGGGCCAGCCGCAGACCTCTGGTGATGCTGCCAGAAACGCTATAGTAGGTGTTGGTCAAGGTCCTGATGACCTCGCCAAGAAGCGACTGTGGCGCAGGCGCACCCTGCGGCACCTCGACCAGGACATAGAGCTGTCCCCGCCCCCGCCAGGATTTGGGCAAGGAGGCATCGGGCACGCTGATGTTTGCCGGATTGTAGCGCCAGGTGCCAGCCTGAACCCCGAACTGGTCTACCTTCAGCTTGAGCTTTTCTTCCATCGCTGTCCTCTTGGCAAATGCTGAGCACGCTCTGGATGTTACTCACTCGGTGAGCTTGCCTACGGATGCGCCAATCTGAACCTATTCCCACTCAATGGTTGCCGGCGGCTTGCTGGAAATATCATAGACCACGCGGTTGACGCCCGGCACCTCATTGACGATTCGGTTAGAAATGCGGCCCAGCACGTCGTACGGGATGCGCGCCCAATCGGCGGTCATGCCGTCTCGACTGGTGACCGCCCGCAAGGCTACGACATGAGAATATGTGCGGCTATCTCCCATCACGCCGACACTACGCACCGAGGTCAGTATCGCAAAGTACTGCCAAATCTGGCGCTCCAACCCGCTTGTGGCGATCTCCTGCCGGAGTATGGCATCGGCCTCCCGCAGCACACCTAACCGCTCGGATGTAACTTCGCCGATAACCCGCACGGCCAGACCTGGGCCGGGAAACGGTGCCCGGAAAACCATCTCTTCGGGCAAGCCCAAGGCAAGCCCGACCTCTCGCACCTCATCCTTGAAGAGAAAGCGCAACGGCTCTATCAGCTTCAGGCGCATGTCCTGCGGCAGGCCGCCGACATTATGGTGCGTCTTGATGCGCGCGGCCGACTTTGTTGCCGGTGTAGCGCTCTCGATCACGTCGGGATATAAGGTGCCCTGCGCCAGGAAATCCACCCGACCGAGCTTGCTCGCCTCTTCCTCAAACACCGTAACGAACTCACGGCCAATGATCGTTCGCTTGTCCTCGGGGTCCGTCACCTCGCGCAGCGCCCCAAGGAACCTCTCGGTGGCATCCACACAGACGATCTGGGCGTCCAGGTACCGCTCAAAACGCTCTAGACTCTCCTCAGCCTCGCCTTTGCGCAAGAGGCCATTATTGACAAAGATGGCCGTGAGCTGATCGCCGACCGCCCGACTGACGAGCGTGGCAACGACCGTCGAATCCACTCCGCCCGAGACGGCGCAGATAACCTTGCCGTCGCCCACCTGATCGCGAATGGCTGCCACGGTCTGCTCGATGAAAGAGCCGGGCGTCCAATCAGCGCGACAGCCGCAGACCCTGAGGCAGAAATTGCGCAGCACCTCAATCCCTTGAGGCGTATGCACGACTTCGGGATGGAACTGCAAGCCATAGAGATGCCTGTTTTCATCCGCCATTGCAGCAACGGGCGAGTTGTCCGAGTGTGCGATAGCCGTGAATCCGGGAGGCAGCACCTCGATGCGGTCGCCATGACTCATCCAGACTTGTAAGGGTGAATGCAAGCCAATGAAGAGCGAGGACTCGGCCCCGTCCAAGATAATCTGGGCCGGCCCGTACTCCCTGGCCTGCGCGGGGGCCACAATCCCACCCAGTTGGTGACCGAGCAATTGCATGCCGTAACAGATGCCGAGGATGGGCACTCCTTGCGCAAGAATCTGGGGAGTCAATGCAGGTGCTCCCCCGTCATAGACGCTGTTTGGGCCACCCGATAGGATGATCCCTTTGGGGTCCAGTGCAGCCAAGGACTCGGCCGAGGCATCCCAAGGTAGCATCTCGCAATACACGCGACACTCGCGCACACGGCGCACGATGAGCTGGCTATACTGAGAGCCATAGTCTATGACCACAATGGTCTCGCGATCGACAGGGCCACGATACAAGTTCACTCTCAGGCCATATCCCCTTCTGTAGGCTCACATGGCTGATTATACCGCCGACCTACACGACGCGCAAGTGCCTAGCGAGACGGGCTATTTGCCAACATCTCCGGCGGAGCCTTGGCGGCGCAAAGGGCTTGGGCGGAATTGGCATTGACAGGGTCCGCCGATCATGTTACTATCCGCCCATCAGATCAAGCCATAGCTGTTCTTCTGGCTGGGCCTTAAGCTGTTCTCAAGTGTGTCATGAACACCTCTCCCGGCATCTTAAAGCAAGTCAGAAATGAAAGGAGTGACGGAGATGGAGATCACTATCAAAACCAGGAACCTGGAGCTTGGCGATTGGCTCAAGACGTACATCGAGCGAAAAGTGAACAAGCTGGACCGCTTCCTTCCGGGCATTGTCGAGGCCAGGATAGAGTTGCAGGTGCAGGGAACCAAGAGCGCAGGAGACCGGAATACTGTTCAGGTTACGTTGCGCAAGAATGGAATCATCCTGCGCGCCGAGGAACGCTCTGCGGACATGCAGACTGCGGTGGATATGGTCCTTGAGAAGATGTCACGACAGATAGAGCGATACAAGGGAAAGCACTGGCGAACCTATGGCCGGCAGCAAGCTCCAGCAGCCGAGGCGACTGCTGAGGAGCCAACCAGCGAGAACCAGATTGTGCGCATCAAGAGATTCCAGACCCGACCTATGAACGTGGACGAGGCCATCGAGCAGATGGAGCTCCTGGGCCACGATTTCTTTGTCTTCTTCGACGCCTCTAGCAATGCCTTCAGCGTGGTCTACCGGCGACGTGACGGCGGCTACGGTTTGATTCTGCCAGAGCTTGCCTGATATAGACGACAAACAGCGGGGCAGGGTCCATTTCCTGCCCCGCTGTTCCTTTTGCCGGGTAGATGCCGTGGCCCAAGCAAGGAAACCTCATCGCCGATGCCACAGACGCGCTAACTCCAGCGTGACGCAGAAGCCATAGTAGTAAGCCACAAGGGAACATAGTAAAAAGCCCCAAAAACCATCCCGAAACCCACCAAGGGCCACGTACCGCCGCCAGAACTCGCGTAACGGCTGTAGCACAAAAGTCCAAGGCTTGGGACGTACTCCTTGTTTGCGCAGGATACTTGCCTCATAGTCCACGTACTGACGCTGTTTGGCGAAAAACTGGCCGAAAGTGCGATAGTTGTGGTGGATCAGAGGCTGCTGCAGGAACCCTTCCTCGCCGTCCAGGCGCACGATCTCGTGCACCTCACGGGCCAGATCATAATGCGCGTGGCCCAGCTTCAGCAGGCGCAGTTGGTAGTCGGGACACCATCCTCCGTGGCGGATTTCGTGCCCCCAGATGTAGTTGCGTCGGGGAACCCACCAGCCCACTCGGCTCCTATCCTGGATGAGCCGCCTGATCTCCTCCCCCAAAGCTGGGGTTCCGCGTTCATCCGAGTCCACGTAGAAAAGCCATTCACCCTGCGGAAGGGAGAGACCGAACTCGCGCTGTCTGGCGAAATCCTCAAAGCGGTGCTCCACAACCCGCGCGCCGAGCGCCTCGGCAATGGCTGCCGTGCGGTCGCTGCTCCGCGTGTCCAGGATCACGATGCGTTCATCGGCCCAGGCCAGGCTCTCAAGGCAATCAGCGATCTCGGCTTCGTTGTCGCGCGCCAAGACGGCCACGCTCAATTGGGGCATCACTCAACTCCGAACACAGCCTCAAAAACCAATAGAAACCTGCGTCGGCTCGACACGGTCTTGGACGATCCACACCTGCTCATGGATCAGCCCTAGCCAGTAGTAGGGCGCAACCTTCACCGGCTGATCCACGATGCGCAAGTGCCCCACCACAGTGACCGTCTGCCCTGGCATGAGGTACTTTTGCGGGCCAATCTCCGTTTCGATGGTGGTGAGTTCTTGGTCGGTGCCCAGTTGCCAGCGGAAAGGATAAATCCGCCCTTCGCTGTTTCCCTCATAATCCAAACCCACCCGGAAGATACCAGGTTCCTCATATTCCTCAAGTGTATTATAGTTTTGTGATGTAGTATATGTTGTTCCTGACTGCGGCCCCTTAGTGCGGACAGGTACTGTGCCGATGTTCTTGACGGTGCAGGTGAAGGTGAGTGTATCGCTGAGCGGAACCACAAGAGACGAGAACTGGGCAGCGCGGTTGATGATCTCCACCTGCGGCAGGCCCCCACCTTCTATTTCCAGCTTTCCCTCGGCCCTGGCCTTGTTGCCAACCGCATCCTCAGCCTCCACGACGACCCGATATACGCCATCCTCTGGCGGCGGTGCGCCGAGGTCAATCCCTCCATCATAGTCGTGCTCGTGAGTGCCTGGCGCGCCCGCCTCGCGAATCTTGTCTTCCGGCACAGGGTACTTGTTGCCCTCAGCATCGAAAAGGTTCACTTCGACCCGCGCTGCCTTCTTGTTGAGGTTATAGCCGATCGTCACCCGGTCGGTGATGCCGTCGCGATTAGGAGTGAATTTGGCCGGATAGATGTTCAGGTTGTCAATGCTCAGGTACACCTTGTCGCCGTCGAGCAGCTTCACGGGCATCTGCGCGCTCTCTCTGTGGCCACGCTCGTCCATCGCCTCGATCACGCAGGTGTAATCCCCATCGGGAAGCAAGCGATCCCCGATGACCCCACTAAAGTAGGCTGTGCGGTCTCCCTGAGAGCGACGCTTGTCAACTCGGAAGTCATGACGGCCCCCGGCCTGATCCACAAAGTAAATCGAGACTGTGGACTGCCTGGAAAGCGAGTACTTGATCTCAGCGACATCGTCTTTGCCGTCGGCATTAGGCGAGATAGTACCCGGACGTATGCTCACGTCACACAGAAGGCGCCGTGAGCCGCAACCGGCCAGGGAACTACCCAGCAGGACGGAAACGACGATAATAAGAAGCACAGCAGCTATGGGCTTGCGCACAAGACCCGCGACCTCCGGCACAGTGTTGAGGGTTAGCACTCCACAAGCTGCGGGCCAGTTTACGCCGGGGAAACGCTGCCGTCAAATGCCCGTTTGCATTGTCTCAGCGCTGGGCTAGAATCATCTTTGTCGTCGCAAATCACAGCCGGTCAGGAGCCATCCATGCTCACCTATCGCGAAGCTCTGTCAGCCATCTTTCAGCGCACCGATTACGAGCGACAAGAACAGCCCCCATACGCCGAGCGCGTCTGGCGACTGGAGCGTACGGAGGAGCTTCTGGGGCAATTTGGCAATCCTCATCGCGCTTTTCGTTCAGTGCACATTGCCGGCACAAAGGGCAAAGGCTCAGTTACGGCGATGATCGAATCCATATTGCGCACTGCGGGGTATCGCACCGGCATGTACACCTCGCCACACTTGCATACTTTTCGCGAGCGTATCCGCGTGGGAGGGGAACTCATCCCAGAGGAGGATGTATCGCGGCTGGTCGAGTCCATGATCCCCATCTTGGATGCCCGACCCGAGGTCACCGTCTTTGAGATCATCACCGCCCTGGGAATGTGCTACTTTGCCGAGCGCCAGGTTGACGTCGGCGTCTTTGAGGTGGGCATGGGGGGACGTCTGGATGCAACCAATGTCCTTCGGCCTATGGTCTCAATCATTACCTCGATCAGCCTGGACCACATGAAGGTCCTTGGCGATACCGTCGAGGCCATCGCCCGAGAAAAGGCGGGTATCATCAAGCCCGGCATTCCTGCGGTAACCTCTCCGCAACAGCCTGAGGCTATGCGGGTGATCCGCGAGGCTACTGAGCAGCGCAAGACACCTCTGAAAGTCGTCGGTCGGAATTGGCGCTGGCGGTTTCTGGACGCGGACCTTTCCGGGCAGCGATTCCACGTTTACCGCGATGGGCACGAAGACACACCGGAGTATCCCGTGCTCTCGATACCGCTCCTCGGCGAATACCAATTGGAGAATGCCTGCACTGCGGTCGCGGCCGTTGAGATCTTGCGCGAGGCGGGGTTGTTCATCGAGCAAGAGGCCGTGCGGCGCGGATTAGCAACTGTGCGCTGGCCCGGCCGCCTGGAAATCCTGGGGCAGAGGCCGCTGGTCGTCACCGATGGGGCGCACAACCCCTACTCGATAGAGCAGCTCCTAAGCGCCTTGAGACAGTACCTAGAATACCGGCGGCTCATCGTGATCTTTGGGGCCAGCATGACCCACACCCCTGAGAGGTTGCTCGCACTGTTGTTGCCCGCCGCCGATGCCCTGCATGTGACGCAATCACACCATCCCAAGGCCGCACCTATTGCTGACCTACAAGCTATGGCCCGTGCCCTCGGTCGCCAGGTTAGCACGGCAGGCACTCCCCTCGACGCGCTGCAAGAGGCGCTTGCGCAGGCTCAGCAAGACGATCTGATCCTGATTACGGGGTCTCTCTTTGTCGTCGCCGAAGCGGAGGAGGCGTGGGCCGCAATGCACGGCCTGCCCCCGTTCCCGGCCGATCCTCCGAGGGTCTACGACGTGCCTGCGGGCAAGGTCTGATTCACAATAACCATGGCGGGGATCAAAGCTTGTCCGCCAACTCGATGAGGCGCGCCGAGCGCACGCTGGGCATGGCCATAACCCGCTCTAGCGTTGCGGGGGAGAGCCTGTCATCCAGGCCCAGGACCATTACGCCATAACCACCCTTCTCCCTTCGCCCCACCTGGACGAAGGAGATGCTGATACCTGCCTCCCCCAATAGAGTGCCCATTTGCCCGATCACGCCAGGCTGCTCCGCATGCTCGCTGACCAGCAATAGCCCGCTGGCCACGAAATCCAGCCAGAAATCGTCAATGCGCACGATGTGCGGTTGACCTCTCATCACTGTACCGCTCAGGGTATGCTCCCCCGATGTGGATTGAGCACGCAGAGTGATAAGGCCTGAGAAATCCTGCGCCTCCGAGGTGCGCACCTCGCTGACCACTAGACCCCTATCACGGGCCAGGAGGGGAGCGTTGACCACGTTGACAGGCTCATCACTCACCTCGGCAAGCAGCCCGGCCAACGCCGCAGCAGTGATCGGGCTAGTATCGTGGCCGGTCACGTCGCCAGCATAGATCACTTCCAGGCGGGCCAGGTTGTTTCGCGCAAACTGAGCATAGAACCTGCCCATGCGATTCGCCAGATCAAGATAGGGTCGCAGGAAAGCTGCTTCTTCGGGAGAAAGGGCGAGAACGTTGACGGCGTATCGAGGCGGGCGACCTTCGAGCACGTCGCTGACTTCCCGGGCTACCTGGAGGGATGCGCTCGCCTGAGCCTCCTCAGTCGAAGCGCCAAGATGCGGCGTCAGGATCAGATTGGCGCACTGGGCAAGCGCCGGGTTGACGTGCGGCTCATCCTCGAAAACATCAAGTGCCGCGCCCGCGATGCGTCCGTCGGTTAGGGCGCGGACCAGGTCCTCCTCGACGACCAGGCCACCCCGGGCGCAGTTGATGAAGCGCGCGCCAGGCTTCATCAGGGCCAACTCGCGAGCACCGATCATGCCGCGCGTGCGCTCAGTAACAGGCGTGTGTACCGAGACATAATCAGCTCGTGGCAGTAGCTCATCAAAGCCAACCAGCTCGACATCAAGCTGCGCCGCTTTCTCCGGGGATATGAACGGATCGTAGGCGATAACGCGCATCTCCATCCCCTTGGCCCGCGAGGCAACCATGGAGCCTACTCGCCCCAGGCCGATGATCCCCAGGACCTTGTCGCGCAGCTCAGTGCCCATCAGGCCGTGCTTCTGCCATTTGCCCGCGTGTAGGCCGGCGTCGGCCTGACAGATGTGCCGCGCCAAGCAAAGCATCAGGGCCATCGTGTGCTCGGCCACAGCGACGGTGTTGCTGGTGGGCGCGTTCACCACGACTACGCCCCGCCGGGTGGCCGCTTCCAGGTCCACATTGTCCACGCCAGTGCCGGCTCTGCCCACTACGACAAGGCGCGTTCCCGCCGCCAACACGTGTGCGGTGACCTTGGTCGCACTGCGCACGATCAAGGCCTCATAGTCGCCGATCATGCCCACCAGCGCCTCGGGAGAGGGCGATAAGCACACCGTCACCTGACATGATTGCCGTAGCAGATCAATACCAGCCTGCGCCAAAGGCTCAGTAATCAACACGTGCCCCGCCATGAGCACCTCGCTGGGAACATCCCCATTTCGGGGGAGCGGAGAAGCTGTCCTCTGCTCCCCACTATTTCCGAACTTCGTCAGGGCGTGGGAACTTGCGGAAGACTGGCAAGAGCCTCGCGGATCTTTTGCTCCGGATAAGCATAATCCTGGAGCTTCCCAGCCATATAGGCCTCGTAACCCGCAAGGTCAAAATGGCCATGCCCGCTGAAGGCCAGCAAAAGGGCCTTGGACTCGCCCGTCTCCTTGCATCTGAGGGCCTCATCAATGGTGGCCCGAACGGCATGGGCTGTTTCTGGGGCAGGGATATATCCCTCCGTCCGGGCAAATAGCACTGCGGCTTCAAAGATCTCGTTCTGGTGATAGGCCCTGGA
>Ga0172365_10002276_pt1 | contig 14023 bp, 16 predicted proteins | sample LakKivSesite48cm_FD_114535 | JGI IMG/M metagenome (GOLD analysis project Ga0172365, IMG submission 114535) | Sediment microbial communities from Lake Kivu, Rwanda - Sediment site 48cm | ecosystem: Environmental > Aquatic > Freshwater > Lake > Sediment | place: Rwanda: Western Province, Lake...
GTACTTGACCCTGATAGTACATTATATTGGTATCCAATCGTTAATACAAATCCGTCAGCACCTCCTATAAGTGGGTGGCAACAATTAGGTGCGGGACCTGAGAGTTATATTACGGTAACTGAAGGTAATTGTACAACATTCGCGGCTAAGGTATCGTTAGACGCAACAACTAATGTTACTGTTAAGGGGAATGACGGTAATATTACATTAAAAGCAACAGGAGGATATTCACCTTATCAATACTCAATTGATAATGGTAATAACTATCAAAATAGTCCCCTATTTAATAAACTAAGTGCCGGTACTTATACGACAAAAGTAGAGGACTCTTCAGGAATAACGGCAACAAAAACCATAATACTTAAATAAAAGTAATAGTATTATATTTATATAAAATGGGTTACATATTAAAAAATACATCAGGATTAATTAACACCAGATTAACTGACATTGGTAGAAAAAAACTATCACAAGGTAGTTTTAACATTTCTTATTTTCAAATCGGAGATAGTGAAGTTTCTTACAATACTTTAGATGATTTTTACAATCAAACGGATACCAATATATTGGAACCCCAATTCAATGACCAAAATAATTCGGGATATCCTAATTCAAATAAACAATATGTAAAATATCCATATTTTGTTGATGGAACACAAGGTAATACTTACGGTATTCCTTATATGGATTCCGTTGTAAGTCCTGTCTATAATAGAGCAACAATGAGAGGATTTTTCATTGGTACAACATCTGCAACACCTGTTAATTGGAGTGCTTTAACAAATAATCAATACGCAATTAATTCAAATTATGTTATTGATATGTCAACTCTAACGGGTGGCTCAAGAATTACGATTACGTATAACGCTTGTAATACAGATATATTAAGAATACCACAAGCCGGTGATTTTATAACTATTTATTATGATGGTAATGGAAGTAATAACTGTGTATGTGTAAATTTACCAACACCTGGAGTTACACCAACACCATCTGCGACACCTGGAGTTTCACCAACACCACAACCATCGTTACCTCCGTGTGATGTGACACCAACACCAACACCATCGGCATCTGTTTGCCCACAACCAACACCAAGTGCTCAATGTCCACCACCTGAACCAGTCTATTGTGAAATGGAAATGAGTAGTTGTTATCACATTTTAACATATAGAATAGTTCAAGTTTGTGGTAGTGAATTGGTTTTAGATAGACCAACACCCGACTTCTCAATATTCAACAGTTCATGTGTAGCAAGAGCGATTATATATCCACCAACAATGACTGAAATCTACGATAGTATAACACCTAGTCAGCATTGGAATGATGATGTTATTAATTTTGAATCAATATGTGGTTTAGACCAATTTGATGTTAAGATTTGGAATATGAATATTCCTTGGTCAGAAAACCCTGCCGGATTAATCCCAACAATTTATGAAGGTTATTCCTACTTTGATTCAGCATCTTATAACGGGTCAAAAGAATACCTTGGATACATGTCAAATAGTGGTCAAACAGATAGTAGTTCTGTTTATTACTACAATTCATTTGATGATAAAATTACTTTAACACCTAAAGAACAAAAAGCGATTGCGATTATTCATTATACTAATCAAACTATAGATTTATTCTATGGTGAAAAATTCGCTCTTGAACCAACACCTGTTGGTGATGATGAAGATGTAATTGGACAAGCTAGAAACTTTAGAGTACATATTCCTTGGTTGATGTGGCATAAAGCGAGTGGATGTTGTGACGGACAAACATTTTATGTTGACCCCGAAGGATTTGAAGGATTCGACTTATTCAAACCGTATTATCTAACATCAAATAAAAATGATGACATGAATAATCCTGGCATGAGATACTTCCACTTATGGGATAACAATCCAAATGATGACAGATACCCAAGTAGGGTTGGTAAAGTATTCCCTGACCATAAAATTATTGTTATTGATGATGATGAAATAATTGCCGCAATGTCTTATAAGTCAAATAGAAACTGGACATTACCGGCACCAAGAGTTTCATTTGTTGCACCTAATACATGTGGTAGTGATAATCAATCAGCTACAGGTATATTAACAGGTGATACTCAGTATTTACACGTAACATATAGATTTACAAATAATAGTGGTTTTACAAATTCATTACATTGTAATTATTATTCAGTAATACAAGGTCCAAACACAACTTGCGGACCGAGAATATCTCAAAACGTTGGGGTAAGATTCGGACCTGAATTTAATTGTTTAAATTGTGTTCCTTGTAGTTCATCTTGTGCAATAACAGATGGATATTTTGCTGAAAACATTGAAATAATCTGTCAATTAGTTGAAGGTGACGGAAGACCTGAACCTGATGAATGGAAAGTATTGGACGTAACATCTCAAATAAGTGCAACAAGTGTTAATGGGTGTATAACCCAAAGTGGTTTAACTGGTACCACATTTGTGATTACTCAAGAAGAATACGATAATGCGGATTACTATAACTTGAATGATTACATACCAATGGTTCCTTTAAATGCGACAGGACAAACGCTTAATTTCGGTGATGAATATTATTTTTATGGTAATATTGAAACTGATATTCAAGCTACAATTTACGAGATGAGATATAAGATTAATTTAAGTTTTAATGAATTCCAAGCATCATCAAATCCTTCTTGGACTGGCGGAACTTCTTATATTACTGATATTGGTCTTTACGACAATGAAAAAAATCTTATGATTATATCAAAAATGCAGTCTCCTGTTTTAAGACAGGGAATACAACAATTCTTATTGAAATTCGACTTTTAAAAAATAACACTTTGATGTAAAGTAATATATTTATATATAAAGATATAAATATGGCCGAAAAAACAAAAAAAGTAAGACAATCAATAACGATTGATAGTATTATTGTTGAAAAAATTAAAGAAAAACACATTAATTTTTCATCATTAGTTAATAAATTACTTAAAGAGTATTTTAGTGATGGAAAAAATATGTAATAAGTGTTTAATTAAAAAAAACATTAGTTTTTTTTATAAAAATAAAAATAATGAAGACGGATATAATAATATTTGTAAGAAATGTAAAAAAGAAACTTGTCAAAAATATTATAAAAAAAATATTGAAAAGATTAAAGAATATCGTGAAATAAGAAAGGAAGAACAGAATCAATATTCAAAAAACTATTACCGAAATAATATTGATAAAATAAAAGAATATCGTAAAAATAATGAAGAAACTCTTAAATTAAAAAGAAAAGAATATTATTTAAATAATAGGGGTAAAATGATTGAAAAATCAAAAAACTACAAGTCTCAAAACAAAGAAAAAATCCAAGAATATAATAAAAAATACCGAAAAGATAATTTAGATTGTGAAATAAATAGGTGGAAAAAATATTACGATAATAATAGAGAGGTTTTAATTAAAAAAAAATGTGATTACTCTAAAGAAAAAAGAAAAAGTTCACCATTGGAATTATTAAAACATAATATTAGAAATAGAACTAATGAATTTCTTAAATCTAAAAATATTAGAAAAACCAATAAAACATTCGACATTATTGGTTGTTCTCCTGAGTTCCTAAAAGAATATATTGAAAAACAATTTACTGAAGGAATGTCTTGGACTTTAATGGGGGCATACATCCATATAGACCACATAATCCCATTATCATCAGCAAAGACAGAAGAAGAACTTTACAAATTATGTAATTATACTAACTTACAACCATTATGGGCGGTGGATAATCTAAAAAAATCCAATAAAATAATTAATAAACAAAAATGACTCAAAATAAATTAAAACAAAATCCTAAAGTTTTAGGATTAGACGTTTCAACCCGAACTATTGGATGTGCGTTATTTGACATTCAAACACAACAATTATTGGAATTAACTCACGTTTCACCTGTACCCAAACCAAAGGAAGAAAATAAAATAAAAGAGTTATTACTCAAAAGTGGGATATTCAGAGCTAAATTAAACGAATATAAAAATTTGGGAATCACTAAAGTGATTATTGAAGAACCACTACTAAACTCAAATAATGTATATACAATTAGTGTGTTAATGAGATATAACACATTAATATGTAAAGAGGTTTATGACATATTAGGTATCGTACCTGAATTCATCTCAACCTACAACTCAAGAAAAAATGCTTTTCCTGAATTAGTACAAAAAAACGATAAGAATAAATTCGTATTATTTGGGGGATATCCTAAAGATTGTGATAAGAAACAAATCATTTGGGAACTAGTCTCAAAAAGAGAACCACAAATTCAGTGGCAATATACCAAAAACAATACTCTTAAAAAAGAGAACTTTGACCAAACCGATGCATATACTTGTGTGTTAGGTTATATGAGACAAGAAAACTTTTGGTAATTTTACACACCTGAGTCACCAACAAAAGTCCAACTATAGTTACTAGTAATATTACTTCTTGCAGTATCAGCCGCGCCACCTGAAGTGTATTGTAATCCTTGAACACCAAAAGTAATACTAGATTGTAGAGATGGCAAACTATCCCACCGTATTAATAACGCATCATAATTTGATTGGGAGACGGACGTACTATCTAACATATTCTCCATATCAAAAACATTTGAAACATTCCAAGTACTCAAATTATCATCAAAAGAATAACATAAATAGAACATTGCAAACATATTAGTCACATTAGAAACCTTCCATTGGTCAATATTATTAATTGGTGTTAGTTGGAGTTGGTGTCGGGGTCCTAGTTGGGAAAGGATTTTTTGTAGGAGTTACAGTTGAAGTCGGTGTTTTTGTAGGAGTTACAGTTGTAGTCGGTGTTTTTGTAGGAGTTAAGGTCGGAGTTATCGTATTAGTTGGAGTTATACTTGGAGTAGGTGTTGGTGTTGGACATTTATTTTCTGAACATTCACCTTTTAATACAAATGACATTTGAGTACTTCCTGTGTAATTAGAACCGCCAATACATTGTTGAGTGCTAAATCCAGGAGGTGCGAATGTTATTGTCTGAGTTGTGGCACTACACAATATCATTCTCCAAAATCCACTAGTTGCTCCCGTATTAGAAATTTCATAACAATTACAAACAGGCGTTGTCGTTGGAGTTGGTGTTATTGTTGGTGTTATGGTGTTTGTTGGAGTTGGACTAGGTGTAGGAGCAATAATAAAGTTTGTTGTAAAACAACTTGGAACCTGAGACGCTCCATATACAGCATAACCGGTGTCACCAGTTAATGTTAAAGTATAAGGTGAATTTTTATCAATATGATAAACATTATTAGATGAACTACTATCCATTAAATAAATCTCAGAATTACTTTGGAAAATACCCCAAGGGAAATTCATTGTTGGTGAAATCTGAACATCCACTTCAACACTACCACCAGGGTAACTATATTGAGTCACATATTGTTCAACTGTGTTATTATTAGTAACAATAACTTTATTGGTTGTTGTTAATAATATATCACCTGAAACAAGTCTACCTGCAATCATATCAAATTTATAAGTTGAAATTGCGGATGTTGTTGTAATATCTAAAGTAACTACAGAATTAGGTGTTGTATCTCTATTAACTGCGATTAATGTCGTATTATCAATTGCACCTAAACCAGGACCTATATTGTGAGGTAATGATATAGTTCTATTGAATGTTGCGATAAACGGAGATAAAGTAATATCCCATTCCAATATGGAATCTTGTCTTGACATCCACATTTTTGTATTAGTATGTGCAATATCGGCAGTATAATTACTTAATGTTCCTGGTACATTTAATTGAACAGTTGTGTCAGTATCAACATCATAGAAAAATACATTTTGTTGAGAATTAAATATAACCGCACATTCGGGAACAATAGGTGCGTTAGTTGGAGTTATTGTTGGTGTTGGAGTTGATGTGTTTGTAGGGGTATTTGATATGGTAATTGTTGGTGTAACCGTATTTGTTGGAGTCACAGTAGGAGTTGGTGTAGGACAAATACCTGATATACATTGAGAACCTTGAGAGACAACAATTGATGATGCTGCTGAATAAGGGTAATTAATATCAATACATGTTGAAGTGTTAGATAATCCTAAAACAACAATACTCTCTATTACAGGCTTACAATTATAATATTTCACTAATTGATTAGTTGCTCCTGTATTTGTGAAATTATAACAGTAACAATAAGGTGTTGGAGACGGTGTGATTGTTGGTGTCTTAGTTGGTGTTGGAGTATTAGTTTTAGTAGGTGTTGTAGTTGGTGTTACAGTATTTGTAGGGGTCACCGTATTTGTTGGTGTTACAGTGTTAGTATTAGACGGGGTCACCGTATTTGTTGGGCTTGGTGTAATAGTTTTTGTTGGTGTAACGGTACTAGTAGGTGTAACGGTACTAGTAGGTGTTACACTATTTGTTGGAGTTGGTGTATTAGTATTAGTAGGAGTTACACTATTTGTTGGTGTATTTGTAGGTGTAACAGTATTAGTCGGAGTGATAGTCAGAGTAACCGTATTTGTGGGTGTAACAGTATTAGTCGGAGTAACCGTATTTGTAGGTGTAACAGTATTAGTTGGGGTAGGGGTGTTAGTTGAAGTTACAGTTGGAGTAACTGTCGGGGTCCTAGTTGGGAAAGGTGTTTTGGTAGGAGTTACAGTTGAAGTCGGTGTTTTTGTAACGGAAACCGTTGGGGTGATTGACGGTGTCACCGAAATTGTTGGCGTTATTGAAGGTGTAATTGATATTGTTGGGGTATTTGATGGAGTGAAACTGATGGTAGGGGTAATACTAGGAGTAATTGATATCGTTGGTGTAATACTAGGTGTGATTGAAGTTGTTGGAGTGTTTGTCGGAGTATTCGTTGGGGTTTCAGTGTTAGTTGGAGTAATAGTATTAGTAGGAGTAATAGTATTCGTCGGAGTAACCGTATTTGTAGGTGTAACAGTATTAGTTGGAGTGTTTGTCGGAGTATTCGTTGGGGTTTCAGTGTTCGTTGGTGTAATTGTAGGGGTTATTGATATTGTAGGGGTATTTGATGGCGTAAAACTTATTGTTGGTGTAATACTAGGTGTGATTGATATTGTGGGTGTTATAGATGGTGTGATTGATATTGTGGGTGTTATCGATGGTGTTACAGTTGGAGTTACAGTATTAGTGGGAGTAACCGTTGAGGTTCTAGTTGGAAAAGGAGTTTTTGTTGGTGTTACAGTAGGGGTAACAGTTCTTGTCACACTAATCGTTGGTGTATTTGTACGAGTTACAGTATTAGTAGGAGTAACCGTTGAAGTATTAGTAGGAGTGTTAGTTGGTGTTGGGGTTTGAGTAACTGTATTTGTTGGTGTTGGTGTCACTGTTTCAGTAGGACTCGGACTTAAACCTGGCGTTGGAGTTGTTGTAGGAGTTATAGTATTAGTTGGAGTGTTAGTTGGGGTATTTGTCGGAGTAGGACTAAGTACTGACTCACAATACACTATTTCAAAGTCCTCACAACCACTACTTGAAATTAATTTAATACCGACCGCAGGAGCAGTTGCAAATTGAGGAGGTAAAAAGACTTCAATTGAAGGAGGTACATTTGCCGTTATAATACCAACTAAATAACAATCATTCCCATAGACATTACAAACGTATATATCAAAAGGAGGACTTTGATTTTGTATGTTAGTTATTTCAATTACGTTCATTTTTAACAACAATCAACTTGGTCACAACATCCGTTAAGTACTAAATCACCACCACCATCACATGGCTGACTAGTTAAACCATTCAGATTCAATGGATAATTTGCATTGTGACATATACAAGTTGGACCGGCGAACGGTAAGACTGAAACAGTAATTGTCTGACCAACACAATTAACGTATGTTAAGTTTTTAGGGAATAATCCGGTATTTCTTATTGCACTACATCTACAATCAACAGGTTCTAATGGTGGAACACTTGATGATGGTGTAGGGGTAGGTGTTCTTGTTGGTGTCTTAGTTGGTGTTGGAGTATTAGTTTTAGTAGGTGTTGGTGATTGACTAACTTGAGGGGTAGAACCACCCGAATTTACGATTTCACATCTATCACAATCATCATATATTGATGATGAAACTGCGGTAAATACATTAGAAACCGAAGTAACCAAATTCCATGTTGGATTAATTAATGGATAAAAGACGGTAGAACTAATAAGTGTCCAACATTGACCTCTTTTAATTGAGGTTATTGTAGGATTATCTAAAGTAATGTACATTGCCTCACCTACAGTTGTTAATATTGCTGGTGATTGTTGTAATACATAATCATTTGTTTCACAGTTTTTATATAAGTAATATAAATTAGACACGGATGGAGTAGGTGTTGGAGTTTTAAATGGAGTTGTAGTTACTGACGGTGTTGGTGTATTTGTTGGAGTAATAGTTGGTGTTGGAGTAGGAGTTTGAGTTAATGCACCAATACATTCAATACATTGACCCAAATTAACAAAACCAATAAAATTAGTTGTTAATGTTATATTATTTGCACCTATAATAGTATTACTTTGACCAACATATGATATACATCTTCTTTCACCATCAACTGTGGCTTGGAATATCATGAATTCTGTTATCGGACTTCCATTAGGTTGAGTTGAAACAGTTGTTGTGTAATAATCAAAACCATTATAACAATCTTGGAACCTACTACTTGATTGACAAACAAGTACGGTATCAACCGTATTAAAAATAACATCACCACTAACAACACAATCTCTCACAACTGGAGATGAAGATGTTGGAGTAATTGATGGAGTAACAGTTGGAGTCGGAGTATAAGCACTTATTGAGGCATCAATCCCTACAGGACAAAAAACGGTAGAAGACGGTGAAGGTGTCCTTGATATAGTTGGTGTAATTGATGGTGTTACGGTAGGACTAGGAGTTACCGCACAATCAAAAATAGAATCAAAATCAAATGAATTACAATTAACAGTAGGTGTTGGTGTAGGTGTAGGACAAGCTCCACTAAAAAAATATGTATCACATAAATCAGGACAATCGGAAGTACAAGGACTTTTACCGAACAAAATACACGCACCATCTAATACGGTTGATAAACACCAAGAAGTACCTGTAGTTGAATAATATATAAAATAAGAATTTGACGAACCTGTATAGTATGTATTACTATTATGGGTACCGGCAGAATAATATATGTCATTAATACTTGGATTTCCTGTATTAGATAAACAATAAGGACTTATAGAACAACTTGGCATCTTATGGTGTTAAAATTTGATTAGTTTCGCAGCCATTATTATCAACCATCCTTAATGTGTAATTATCTTGGTCCAATAATATAGAAGGTACCTCAAAATTATATGGGGTTGTTGTAATTGTATCAATATAAACACAAATTGTTATTGGGTCATCACAAAGATAAATGTCATAAGGACTAGCACCTGATAAACTGTTTATGGTGACTTCTGTTGGCATTACTATTTTTTTATTATCATAAATATAATCCGACCCGAAAACTTGTGAAGTTAATTACAAACCATTTGATAAAATAGGTTCAAGTGTTGGTATTGATACAGGTATAAAAGATTTGGCAATACTTTCAGATGGAAAAACTTATGAAAATATTAAAGTTTTAAAATCTAAATTAAAAAAACTAAAATACGAACAAAGACAACTATCCAAAAAACAAAAAGGTAGTAATAGTAGACAAAAACAAAAAATTAAATTATCTTTAGTTCACGAAAAAATAACTAATATTAGAAAAGATTATTTACATAAGGTATCAACAACAATAATACGTGAAAACCAAACTATTTGTGTTGAAGATTTGTCAGTTAAAAATATGATGAAAAATCATAAATTAGCTCAATCATTATCTGATGTTAGTTTAGGTATGTTCTACACAATGTTAGAATATAAGTCAAGATGGAATAATAAATCATTTGTTAAAATTAACAGATTTTTTCCATCTAGTAAAACTTGTTCTAATTGTGGATGGATAAACCAAGATTTAAATCTTTCTATTAGAGAATGGACTTGTCCATCTTGTAATGCGCATCACGATAGAGATTTAAATGCTAGTAAAAATATCCTGAAACAAGGAATAAACATATTGTCTGGTTATGGAATAGAATCGGACATTAAACAAAAACAGGAGGAGGCGTTACCGTTAGGTAAGTCTGTGATTCCTGAAGCCCAACCATCTTTAGTGGTTGGGTAGTTCACTATTTATCTATGGGTGAATTTGAAAATGTTGTTGATTTAATAAGTGAATTTTTAGGTGACCCTAAAAGAATTTATGAACATCAATCCCAAGTTTCTTGGAATTGTCCTATCTGCGATGAAGGTCGGAATAAAGGGAATTTAGAGGTTAATATTGAAAAATCAGTTTTTCATTGTTGGTCTTGTGGTGATACCGAAGGGACACACGGACCGATGGGTAAATTGTTTGACATGTTCGCAACAAAACAACAAAAAAAAATATACAATATTTTAAAACCCGAAGATACTAAGACCAAAGAAAAACCAAAACAAAGGTTAAAATTACCCGAAAGTTTTACCCTTTTTAAGGACTCAAGTCCAAGATATCCTGTAAGACAACAAGCATATAATTACTTGAAAAGTCGTGGAATTGGTGATGATTTGATTGAAAAGTATGGTATTGGGTTTTGCGATAAGGGTTCCCACATGGCTAGAATTGTGGTACCCTCTTATGATACAAATAACGAGTTAAACTACTATATTGCAAGGAGTTGGGACATTAACTCAAGAGCTAAGTATAAGAACCCAAAAGCGGAAAAAGACAAAATTATTTTCAACGAAAGTCTGATTGAATGGAAAAATGACGTATATTTGGTGGAAGGTGTGTTTGACGGGTTCTTTTTACCCAATAGCATTCCGATGCTCGGAAAACACCTTAGTGAGTTATTATTTAATACTTTATATGAGAAATGTGAAGGTAATATAATAATAGCATTAGACGGAGATGCATTTGAAAGTGCCAAAAAACTCTACCACGAATTAAATGGTGGTAAATTATACGGAAAAATTAAAATAGTCAAACTACCTAAAGATAAAGATGTATGTGATTTAAGAGGTAAGATTGATGAGTATTATATACAAATAAAGGATTAATAAAATTGTTAATTTTAACAATTTTTTGTAAATCAATATATTTATATTATATGGGGAGAGTTAAAAAAAATAATGAAGAAAAAAAACAAAGTATTTCTATTGCAATTAAACCCGAATTATTACAGTATTATAGAAATCTTCATATTAATTTATCCTCTTTAGTAAATAAATTATTGGAAGACTATAAACAAAATGGAAACAAAAATTTGTAAAAAATGTGGTAAGGAAAAAGAATTATGTGAGTTTGATAAAGATAAAAAATCTAAATTAGATTCACGATGTAAGATGTGTAGAAGGGAATATTTTAATCAATACAATTAAAAAAATAGGGAAAAAAATAGAGAACGACAACGTAAATATTATTGGGATAACCATCAAAAAGAATTGATTAGAATCAATAAAAAACATGAAAAAAATAAAGAAAAAGAAAAACAATATAGAAAAGATAATAGGACTAAAATTAGTGAAAGAGAAAAAAATAGATACCATAATGATATAATTTTTAAATTAAGAACTAATCTTAGGAATAGATTAAAACTTTTTTTAAAAACTAAAAAAATAAACAAAAATAATAGTACTATTGAATTTTTAGGTGCAGAACCTGACGTGATTAAAAATTATTTAGAAAAACAATTTAAGGACGGAATGTCTTGGGATAACTTCGGACACGACGGATGGCATATTGACCATATTATACCATTGTCAAGTGCTAAAACTGAAGAAGAGGTATATAAATTAAGTCACTACACTAACTTACAACCACTTTGGGCTAATGAAAATTATAAAAAAAGTAATAAAATAATTTAATATGAATTTATACGATATTAGAAACAAAATTAATGAAATAATTACAGAAAAACAAAAAGAACTCCAACTCACATTTGATGAAGAAAGCCATACATATACTATGATTGATGAAAATGGAAACATTAGAAATAATTGGATGTCCGTCTCCAAAGTCCTTAAAAAATTTTATGAGGAATTTCCCACAGAAGAAATATCTTTAAAAAAGGCTAAGGGTGATTTAGTTGAACAGCAACGATTACTTGATGAGTGGAAAGCGGCCGGAGAATATTCAACTAATATGGGGAGTAGAGTTCACTATTTTTTGGAAAAAAAATCTCATGAAATTTTTAATATAATTAAAGAAGTTAGAAAACCAGAATTTGATTGTGATTTTACTCAAATTTTAAAGGGTGATAGTATGATTAATGCCGGAACTAATTTTTTAAAATTAATGCAGGAACGAGGTGCGGTCTTATTAAATACTGAAATTACACTTGGAAGTAATATTCTTAATTATGTGGGAACTCCGGATAAAGTTTGGTTAATTGAAAGTAAAGATAAAAAAAGTGTCGGGTTAATCATAACCGATTATAAAACCAACAAGCCAAAGAACTTTGAGGAGAACCAGTTCACCAAAAGAATGAAACCCCCATTCCAAAAACATCCCGACAATGCGTTAGGCCACTACTTCTTACAACTTCCATTTTATGGAAAATTGTTAAAAGAAATGTTAAAAGGCTCAAAATATTCGGATATTAAGATTTTTGGTTGTATCATTGTACTTTTAAAAGAAAATTCAGAGTTTGAGGAGTTTAGAGTACCTAAAGAAGTACTTGATACAATACTTTCTATGGATATTCAGAAGTATTTGTCTTATTAACCCATTAAAAAAGGAGAAATTATGAAAAAACTAATGTATGTTTTAGGTTTATTTTTCTTATCAGCGGTAGTGTATACTACAATTCTGAACAATAAACCAACAGAACGAATTAAAACTAACGCGGAACGACTTCATGACGCTATTGTATTGTACGCGGATTCATTTGATGTACCTTTAAATATCGCATTTAACGTTGCAAAACTTGAAACTGGTTACCGAGGACCGTACCATGAAAATTATAATCACAGACAAGTATCTAAGGCTGGAGCGGTTGGAGCAATGCAAATAATGCCAAGATACGCATCATACTTTGCAGGATTTAAAGTCAATAAACAAGAACTTAAAGATAGTATTGAATTGAATGTCTTCGTCTCAATGAAAGCACTTTCACTCCATTTTGAAAAATACAAAGATTGGAGAAAAGTGTTGGGGGCATACCACACGGGAAAACCTGTCATTAACTGGTATGCCAAAAAAGGTACAACAATGGATTATGCGGATTATTGGATTCCGGCACCTATTACACCTGATAGTGTTAGAATTGACACTACGTTAATTGTTAATAGAGAAGGTTAATCCAACTTGATTATCTAACATTTTTCCATTATTTTTCTTAAAAAGAATATATGGAAAATTTACCAAAAATTGATTTAAAAACACAACCAACTGAGGTTTGTGAAAATTGCAACAACGAATATTTTAAGGAAGTCCTATTGATTAAAAGGGGGTCTAAGCTCTACACAGGTAGTTCTGAAGACACCCTTGTTCCGTTTCCTACGTATATGTGTGAGAAATGCGGTATCTTTAATAAAGATTTTACTTTATTTGATAAATGAGTTGATATATGATAAGAAAATTAGTACATTTCAGTGATTTACATATTAGGTTATTTAAAGACCATGATTTGTATAGAAAGATATTGACTGATATGTTAAATCAGTTTAGAGAAATTAAACCTGATAGAATAATTTTTAGTGGAGACTTAGTACATAGTAAAAATCAATTAACCCCAGAATTGATTGAAATTTCTGTTTGGTTACTTACCGAATGTTCAAAAATTGCAAAAACAATATTAATTTTTGGAAATCACGATGGGTTAGTTGGAAACCAAGACAGATTAGATAGTATTAGTCCGATTATTGAATCAATGAATAATCATAATATTGTTTATTATAAAGACAGGGGAATTTATGAAGACGAAAATATATCATGGTGTGTATATTCACAATATCAAGGAAATATACCACCAGCTA
>Ga0172365_10002286_pt1 | contig 13991 bp, 17 predicted proteins | sample LakKivSesite48cm_FD_114535 | JGI IMG/M metagenome (GOLD analysis project Ga0172365, IMG submission 114535) | Sediment microbial communities from Lake Kivu, Rwanda - Sediment site 48cm | ecosystem: Environmental > Aquatic > Freshwater > Lake > Sediment | place: Rwanda: Western Province, Lake...
ACTTGTGGGCTGTCTGCGACTGAACCGAGGTTTAACGTGACGTTGAAAGTGGAGGTCACAGGATCCAAAGGCTGAACATCTAGGTTGAATACTCGGACGTCGCCATTGATGTTCACTGTAACCTTGTCTACAAGATGAAAGGAAGTTTCCTGATCGTGATAGACTGTAACGTTCAGCATAGTGTCACTTCCACTCAGCCAAGGAATCACGTTCTCAACATTTGGTATATCCGCAAGAACATGATCAAGGAAACCAAGGTTCAGCAAAACCACGGTAATAGCAACAAACAAAAGCAGCTTATTCATGTCCTCGCCGGCGTATTTTCTTAGCCCAACGAGTATACATACTTTGCGGGAGAATCAATTCAAACGTGGAAAGCCCAATCAATCATACGGAGAAGCTTGTGTTCAGGAACATGTACAGAACGATGCCCACTGCCAATGCTAGCAGCCACAAGATCAGAGTCAACCGCATCATTTTCTTTCTCTTAACACAATTCTTGGTTGAAGACTGCAAATGCCAGAGCACAATAATCCATAATCCAAGAACGATGCTCACCGCGCCAACACACGCGTGAACCAATGCTGCTATAGAAACCACATGTAATGGTTGCGTTCTTATGATGACTAGACCAAGCAAGGACGGTAACATAACAAGCAAAAAGGAGAGCACGTTCAGCACCATCGCGATTAGCATAGTCATTCCATGTAAAACGTATTTGCGTTTAAGTTTGAAGCCTATGCTTGCAAGCAGAATTATGGCTATGGCGATCTGAAACACAACGTTAGCTTGAGGCGATATGATAGGTTCCACAAGTAACACAATTCCTATTTGGCAAAAGTGTCTATAAAAGGCTTCACTTCAACCGACCCCTCTCTACTGCGCCGATGTTTCGTTTCTCAAACGATTTTTGAAGCTGAAAAAGAAGAAGTGGAAACAGAGTTAAGATACCACCCAAGAACGTGGCGTGGGCAGAGCTGGAACTTGATCTTCTCTAACGACCAGATGGCTCGTCTGTAGTCTCCCTAATAGGCGATAACGAAACCTAAAATAGAAAACTAAACATGGATTACACCTATGAACTGCGCACACTGCGGTCAGTGCTGTGAAGAAACTGAAATGTTACTGTCTAACGCGGACATAGCGATCCTAAAGAGACTAGGCTACACAGCAAAAAGCTTTGCCTGTTTCAGCAAGAAAGGGACGATCCAACTGCGAAACAATAGAGGAAAATGCGTTTTCTACGACGCCGAAAGACACCGTTGCAAAATCTACAGACTGCGACCCTTAGGATGCCGCATCTATCCGGTCATGTACAGTGAAGAAGGAGGAATAGTGTTAGACGATCTCTGTCCAGAGAGAAACACAGTCACTGAGATAGAAAAAGAGCGCAAGGGTAAACAGCTTCTTAAGCTGTTGAAGAGGATAGATAGTGAAGCGCAACAACGTGTCACAAAAACTCGCTCATGAACGCGTAATCTGTCTGCTGGGCTATGCGCACGCAGCTCTGATCGAGTGACGTTGTTTATCCCGCTATTTCTGTAGAACTTGAGCGTAGGGTGAACATCACGGGGAAAATCATTCAGATAATTGATTGCAGATGGATATTTGCGAACGCATACTCTGTCGGGGTGTTCAGTCATTGCGTACACTCTGAACTGAGCTTACCAGAAAACCAAGTATCACATCACAGGTTGATTAGGGTAGCCAATGTTTCTGGTGTTCAGTCTCGTCAGATTTTTTCTCTTTACGCTTCTCAAGCACGAGGTTCTTGGCTATCTCATAAGCCACTTTGTAATCGAATATTCCCCTAGGTTCTTCCGCAGCTCTGAGTATCAATCGCGCCTCAACCTTGTTCTTAAGCTTCCCTACAACCAACGCGCCCACGCCAAGAACACTAGGCACGATCTGCTCACCGTCTGCCTCCGCCCTTAGGTTTTCAACGCCTAAAGGCGGTATGGCGTTGATGTCAACTACGACTCTGCAGTTCTTCCCAAATTGTTTCAGTACAGTTGAAGAAAGAAGTTGCATGCCTGCTGCCCCAGCAGAAAGAATAACCTCGGACTGTTCTATGGCTCTGCCTACTTCTTCAGGCGTCTTGGCCTCAACGCCTTGTGCTCTATCTGTTTTCAACTCCTCGTTTATCTTCGTCGCTATTTCCGAGGCCCTTTGAAGCGAGCGAGACGTAACGATCACTTTGGCGTTCTCCACCGCATAAAGCTTGGCAGCAGTCTGACCAACAGGTCCAGTTCCAGCTAACACGCTGACTGTTTTGCCGCTCAAGCTTCCCAACTCTTTTGTGAGCAAAAGCTCAAAGGTTTTTGCCACAGCTGCTGAGGCTGTCGTGTAGGCTCCTCTGGGGTCGATTATCACCGCGAGCTCAAAAGGCGGGAACATGGATTTCTGTACTCTTCTCAGAATGTCGTTGGCTTGTTCAAAGTCATGTCCATTTATGAAGATCTTTGTGTGTTTTGCCCCTTCTGGTCCTCTTGGGAACATGGCATCGTGGATGATTTTCTCAGCGTCTTCTGCTGTCACATTTTCATAGGTCAATACTGAAACCCTTGGGAAGAGGTCTATGGTTGTGAGTATGTCGAACGCACTTGCGTGTTTCTCGGTGTCCAGAAAGATGAAGACTTTTTCAAACTGCTGTTTTGGCAACGCTCCCCCTCCCCAAATACTGTGCTTGTAAACGTTTAAGAATTATCGTCGTTCAAGTTACCTCAGATACCGTGGTGTGTTTGGCCAGAATGGCTGTCAACGTCTTTTACTTGTCTCGGATCTTCAGTTTCAGTATTCCCATGAGCAGAGGTGCGCCAACAATGGAGGACACTACTACGACAAGAATGTCTTCGATGTATGAATCGAGGGCTGCCCCAACGAATGCTGGAAATAGGGCATCAAAGCTCGCGAAAAAGACGTTGTATAGACCGCATGGAATGAGGAGGAAGACTCTCACTAGCGAGTCTGCGGCTATACAGACGAATGAGACTGATGCCAGCGCGATGGGGAGGTATCTTGCTTCATTTTTGAACAGATGTTTGCTGAGTCTAGCGGCAGGGTAGATGAGGGCTAGAGCAAGTAAAACATCCATGACCGTCCAGATCGGGAGTGCTCTTCCGAATGGATGAGCGAAGTAGGCTAGCAGCATTACAGCGTATCCCAACAGCACTGGTTTCCATTTGGCTCTGGACAGAAACCCTGCCATTAGGACGCTGATGGGCTCGGCAACTATTCCAAACATCCAGTAGAGCGGATCAGGCCTTATTGCTCTAGCTATCGAGCTGCCAAGAAGCGCTGCTATGAAACCGATCTTTGGACCTAATATGATTCCCTCTAGGGCTCCCAGATAGATTCCCCAGTTTCGCCACAATCCAAACGAGACAAGGTACAGTATGGCATGTAGCGCCGCGAACACCGCGGCCATGCTAAGCTGAAGGCTTTTCCGCATTAGATCCCATTCCTTAATACAGCAAGTCTGATAAAAAACTTGGGCAAGCCCACATCGATTCTTCTCCCGATAGCATGTTTACTGATGTTGTTTGGAACCAAAATCGTTTAATACGGAGTGCAGTGATTTCAAACAGTCTTTGAGAGAGATTTGACATGGCAATCGTTGAAACTCTGGAGAAACTTTCAAACGTTTACGGTGTGACAGGAAGAGAAGAAGAAGTCGCAAGTCTACTGAAGAAACTTCTCAAACCATATGTTGACGAAGTCAAAGAAGACAAGCTTGGAAACATCATCGGGATAAGAAAAGGAAAGAAGAACGCGCCCAAAGTGATGCTCGCAGCCCACATGGATGAAATAGGCCTATTCGTGAAGACGATTACAAAAGAGGGGTTTCTACACTTCACTAAAATTGGCGGGATAGACGACCGCATTCTGCTAGCTCAAAAGGTTCTAGTATTCACGGAAAAAGGACCCTTGCACGGGATAATAGGGTCAAAGCCGCCGCACATACAGAAAGAAGAAGAACGCAAAAAAGTCATCTCATACGACGAACTATTCATAGATGTCGGAGCAAGTAGCCAAGAAGAAGCCAAGAAAATGGGTGTCAAAGTTGGAGACACAGTGTGTTTTGACGTAAAATTCGCAAAGATAAGAGAAAACATCGTGATCGGAAAGGCTTTTGACGATCGAATAGGTTGCGTGATTATGATTGAAGCCTTGAAACGCTTGAAGAAAACCGAATGCACGATATACTCGGTAGGCACAGTGCAGGAAGAAGTTGGCTTGCGAGGAGCTGGTACGTCAGCTTTCGGTTTATACCCCGACTTCGGCATCGCACTCGATGTCACCGTATCTGGAGACACACCTGAAGTAAAAGAAACTGATGCCCCGATAAAGATGGGGAAAGGGCCATCCCTGACAATCGCGGATGCTGGAATGATTGTTCCACCAAAGGTTTTGCGGTTAATGGTTGACGCGGCCGAAGAAAACAAAATTCCTTACCAACTCGAAACTGGTCTCCCCGGCTCAACAGACGCAGCACGCATACTGCTTACGAGAGATGGCGTGCCGAGCGGCGCCATCTCCATACCGACACGCTACATTCACAGCCCCACTTCACTTCTCAACCTTGAAGACGTGGAAAACGCTGTGAAACTGCTGATCGCTGTCCTTCAAAAAATCCCCAAACAGATTTAGTCTATTTCTTCTAATGGAACGTTGAACTATGAACCAGAAAGAAATGCTTTGCGAGGAAGCGGTGAAACGCTTTCGCCAAGGCTACAATTGCGCCCAGAGCGTTTTGTTGACGATGTTCAGACATTGGAAAGGCAAGAGCAGACTGATTCCGAGAATCGCCACGGGTTTCGGTGGAGGAATAGGCCGCTGTGGTTCTGTCTGCGGAGCCCTAGCAGGCGGCGTGATGGCGATCGGGGTAAAACACGGAATAGACAACCCTTCGCCTGAAGAACGACTGAAGTGCTACGAGCTTTCCAAAAAGCTCTACGAGGAATTTGAGAACAAACACGAAAGCGTCTTCTGCAAACATCTTATTGGTTACGATCTTTCAAACCCTGACGACCTAGGGAAGGCTCGGTCAGCGAAAGTGTTTGAAGAGAAATGCCCGACTTTCATAGAAACAGTTATGGAAACCTTGTTGGATATCACCTGAGACTCCAACTATGTTTCCAAGTTTGCCACTAGACGGTCTTCACGAGATATTTGGTGAAGACAATTGTAACCACTGCAGACAGGACAAAGGGCAAAAACATTAGCATTAGTTGATTGGGCAACACTAGTGCTGAGATAAAATTCTGTGCAGCATCACTCTGTATTATTGCTGGCGGCACACTGTTCCAAAGTCCATGGGCAAAAATCAATGGAGTCAGGTTTTTGGTCTTATGGTAAAAATAGCCAAAAATCAAACCGATGAAGAACGTTGCAATCACATATTGGGCCATGCCTAGTGGGTTGAAAGGAGAAAGGTTCCAAACAAAATGCCAAGCTCCAAAAAGCATCGCCTGAATCACGATTGCCTTTTTGGGTGAAAAATCATGGAAGTGTGTCTGGATGTAGCCTCTGAAAAGTCCCTCTTCGCTAATGGCGACGCAGAAAGTCATGAAAGGCATCGTTAACACAGAGTATCCGAAGTCAAAGGATTGGACAGGTGCTTGGTTGGTGAAAATGTATATGGAAACATGCATGATGGTTGAGGCCAAGCCGTTGAGAAGAACGAAAAACGCTAGGCCGTAGAGCAATGATTTTCCGAGGTTTCTGGTTTTGAAACCGAAAGCCACCAGGTCAGTTCTCTCTATAAGAAGCATCGTTAAGACCAGAAGATAGATCAGTGGTGTCTTCTCATATGGTTCACTAAACAGTAGCACGGAGGGAATTCGGATCGACATGGCCAGTATGAAGAGTGCAAAGACCCAGAAGATTACTCTGCTCTTGTCCCTTTTGACGTGTTCTTTTGATAGTTCCGGCTTCTTCCGGTAGTTTCTTTGCCACGCGTAAACAGGAATCAGTAGCAAAATTGACAGCACGATCGGAAGATAAACGACGAGTTCGGCCGTCGCCGGGGAAAAATGTGCACTCGTCATTATAATTAGCGCCACCACGTAGTAAATCGCAATCGTCGCCAAGGTTTTCTTTTCTGGCACTGTCATGTCAACCTTCAAGCAGAGTTTGTAGGAGTTGACATTAAATCTTTATGTAAGGATAGCATGGTTTAGAATAATGAACATTTCCAAAAGATGGGGTACAGTATATGAGCGACACGAAAGGCTTTCAATTTCTTGAGCACACTGCTGACGCATACGTTGCTGCACATGGCAAAGACCTAGCGGAAGCTTTTGAGAGTGCGGCGCATGCGATGTTTGAGGTTATGACTGATACAAAAAGGGTCAGTTCATCCATCGAGGATCAGGTTGAAGTTGAAGCTCAGGATGAGTATGCTCTTCTTTACAGTTGGCTGGAGGCCTTGCTTGTGAAATCTGACGTTGATGGAGTGCTTTTCTCTAGGTTTAAGGTTCTTAGTATAGGTACGACTGCAGACCGTTTCTTCTTGCGAGCAAGAGTCTGGGGAGAAAGGTTTGATCCTGCAAGACATCTGCAGAAGGTCGGTGTAAAGGCTGTCACTTATCATAGAATGGAAATAATCAGGAAACCAGCACGTGTTACCTTGAAGTTTATTCTTGACATCTGAGCAGTGTTCATATTCTAGCGGATTAGAAACGTTATTTAACATGTGCATCTAAACGTGTGTTACCCAAACAACTCTCATTCCAATGCGTACCTGTAGCAGTAGGTGGAGGAAAAATCAATGAAGAAGAAGCAGCAGATCGCCCTTACACTGGCAATAATCGTCATGGTCGCAGCCGCAGTAGTCTACGCGGTCATCTCTGCCAAGCCCGGCATATGGCAGGTGTATGCCCAACCAATTTCAGGCAGCGGAACCCAAGACACCACAGAATTCAGTATGAACAACATGTGGCGCGTGGAATGGGTAATCACCGTACAAAGCGATCCCTTGTTCATCCTTGAGGTCTACAGGAAAAACGACACCGGCGGGTACTCTTGGGTTACAGAAGCCAGCGCAACAGACGTAAGTGCCTCGGAAGGAATCCTGCCCGTGTTCTACACAGGCACTTTCGTCATGCGAGTGATCGCTTCAGATGAAACCGAATGGATCCTAATAATCGAGGAACATGTACCCGCCTAACACGCGCAGAGTTTTTCTTGCGGACAGTTAAACCGCGACTTGAGAACACCGACTCTTCGAGTGGTTTTCGTGTTTGAATCGATTGTTCAATAGAACTGTTGATGTGAGTCTGCAAGAGCATGAAGTCTTCGCATACACAGAATCAAATTATCAGCTTTGAACGTTCGCAAAGAAATCCTTAAAACAGCTCTAGCGATTCTAGCATTTGACTTGGAGTCTCTTGTGTGATGCGCGATGAGTGTGACAAAGGTCGAAGACAACATCTACCTGATTGACGCTGAAACTGCCGGAATGAAGAATTTTATTGCCAGCTACGTTTTGAAAGGGACAAGTGTGGCAATGGTTGAGACGGGCCCCTCTTACTCGGTGCCAAACCTGCTTGTTGGTCTGAAAGTTCTGAAAATAAAACCAGAAGATGTAGAATATGTTGCTGTTTCGCACATACATCTAGATCATGCCGGAGGCGTTGGAACACTGCTCAAGTATTTGCCGAATGCCAGAGTCATTGTTCATCCGCGTGGCGCGCCTCATCTGGCTCATCCTGAAAAGCTGTGGGAGCAATCAAAGCTTGTTCTCGGAAATATAACTGGGCTCTATGGTGCACCTGAACCTGTGCCTGCGGATAAGCTCATCGCCGCGAATGATGGAATGATCTTCGATCTTGGAAATGATGTGAGGTTGAGAGTCGTGGAGACTCTGGGTCACTCTTCGCATCACCAGAGTTACTTCGAAACGCTCAGTAAAGAAGTGTTTCCGGGCGACGCTGCGGGCATCTACCTTAATGAGATCGGCGTGGTTGTGCCGACTACGCCTCCGCCGCTGCGGTTGGATCTTGCTTTAGCCTCTATAGAAAAGCTAGCCAGTTTGAAGTCTAGTGGCTTGCTCTACAGTCATTTCGGAAGAGCGCCTGACGCAACGGAGAAGTTGCAGGCGTACGTGCGACAGCTCAGGATGTGGGCAACCATTGCGAAAAAAGGGATAAACGCTAAGGAAGATTTAGAGGAAATCAGTAAGCACATAGTTGAAAGTGATGCTGCTCTTCGACGGGCCTTGGATTATGTTAAGGTTCATCCCGTTTTGGGTGAAACCGTGTTGAGCAATAGTGTGCATGGCATTGTTGACTTTGTTGAAAGGTTCGGCGCTGTTCCGTAACGTCGGAGTTTTGGGGTAGAAGTCAAAATCGTTTATATTTTTGCCTCCGCATTCTTATCTGACAGGTGAACCACAGATGGGTGAAGGTGAAAGCCGGGCTCCTACCGAAAGAGTCCCGCTCGAAAAGCTGGACGACTATTCTTGGCGTATTCCTAAGTACAGGTCTGGCATGCGTGTTCCAGGTTTGGTTTTTGCGGACAAGAACCTGCTGAGCAAGATGCAGACGGACAGAACTCTTGAGCAATGCGTCAACGTTGCTCATTTGCCAGGCATCTATAAGTATGCTATAACTTTGCCTGATGGCCACGAAGGCTATGGCTTTCCAATCGGCGGCGTGGCTGCGACGGACTACGATGAGGGCGTGATCAGTCCAGGTGGCGTTGGTTACGACATAAACTGTGGCGTTCGCCTGCTCACGACTAGCTTCTCAGAAGAGGAAATCAGGCCAAAGCTTGTCCAACTGGCAAACACCATTTTTGATAACGTTCCCTGTGGGTTGGGAAGCCGTCGGAAGGACTTCAAAGTCACGCACGGGGACTTGGAGAGAATAGTTACGGAAGGAGTCGGCTGGGTAATCAGTCAAGGATTGGGGTGGCGTGAAGACGCTGAGCATTGTGAGGAATTTGGCTGCATGAAGAACGCGAACCCGGACAAGGTTTCAGCAACGGCGAAAAGCAGAGGCTTGCAGCAGGTCGGCACGTTGGGTTCGGGCAACCATTTCTTAGAGATTCAGAAGGTGGACAAGATCTTCGACACGAAGACTGCTAAAACCTTCGGGATTGAACATGAGGGGCAAGTTACCGCGATGATTCACTGTGGCTCCAGAGGCTTCGGTCACCAAGTCTGCTCGGATTACTTGCAGGTCATGGAAAGAGCCGTTGGAAAATACAGGATAGCGTTACCTGACCGTGAGCTTGCATGTGCGCCTGGCAAGAGCAAGGAAGCTGAGGATTATTATCAAGCGATGGCGTGCGCAGTCAATTATGCTTTCGCGAACCGCCAGACCATAATGCATTGGATTAGGCAGAGCTTCAAGCAAGTTTTCAAGGCTGATCCTGAACGGTTTGGGCTTAAGCTGGTTTACGACGTAGCTCATAACATTGCTAAGATAGAGACTCACAGCGTCAATGGTGGTCAGAAGAAGGTTTGGGTTCACAGGAAGGGGGCGACTAGAGCGTTTCCGCCTGGGAACCCTGAGATTCCGCAAGATTACAGTTCTGCGGGGCAGCCTGTGCTTATACCCGGGAGCATGGGCACGAGTTCGTGGCTTCTGGTGGGAACTGAGAAGGCTATGCAAGTCAGTTTTGGGTCGACGGCTCATGGCGCGGGTAGAATGATGAGTAGGACTGCTGCTAAACGGAACTATTGGGGTGCAGACATCAAGCGCGCTTTGGAGCAGCGTGGAATCTACGTTAGAGCCGCGAGTTCGGTGGTTCTGGCTGAGGAAGCCGATCAGGCCTACAAGAACGTGGACGTAGTTGCTGAAGTGAGCGACAGGATTGGCATTGCCACCAAGGTTGCTAGACTTGTTCCTTTAGCCGTGGTCAAGGGTTGACGCGTTGAAGCAGAGACGTTCGAGAGCGCGTTCAGGGTTATAGCCAATACAAAACTGCCTTTGAACTAGAAGGGGCGTTCGCTAAACATGCTAGATGTGTTTCAGCGATCAAAAATGGTGGTTTGAAACATGAAAGACAAGTGTGGCATATGCAATAGGGTTCTTCGGTACAGTTATCTTAGGCGGTGTCAACGTTGCGGCAAGCTCTACTGCAGAGACTGCATGGTAGCAGACGTTGCGACTGGTGATCCTACCAGAATGCTATGCCTCAACTGCGCTAGAAGGATAGTTTCACGCCGGAGTGTTTCCAAGTATAATGGGCTGACACGTTATTTGAAGTTTAGAGGAAGCTTCACTGGCACGGTTAAGCTGAGTTTTGCCAGAATCGACGGCGTCATCGGCGACAATTTGCCGATGGAGGCGTACAAGAGCGAGAAGTGGTGGGAAAACGTGCCCACTAGACTGCACGCTAAGGCTTGGCTGGAAGCAGGCTGGGAAATGCAGGAAACGAATCTGAAAGAAGGCTACGTGGTCTTCAAGAAAGTCCGAGAACCGAAAACCACAGGTGCAGGAAGAAAAACACGTGCAACTCAGGTTGAGAAAGTGTTCACGCCTGTCCGTGTTCGTCCCCTGAAACCCAAAACACCCTCAAAGACAAAGGCCTCGAAACTGTACGCGCGAATCAAGAACTTGGAACGACAGAGAACGTCGATGCCCACCTATCATGGAAGCTTCAAGCCTAAGCCCAAATATGAGAAGAAACTGTTCAAGACCGGTGAGAAGCCACAGTGAACGCAGACTTATCAGAAAAGAAATCTTATCTAGCTGACACCGGTAATCTAGTGAAGGTCTGAGCGGTCGTCGTCTAGGCTGGTTTAGGACACAAGCCCTCCAAGCTTGTGATCCCGGGTTCAAATCCCGGCGACCGCATTTCTAGCATAGGCATACCATTCAGTGACAGGATTGTGGTGGCTGACATGTGAAAGCCCCACTAGTTAGCAGACCCAAACTTTATCAAGAAGCGTCCATGGTTGACAGACCTTTCCGTGAAAACAAAAGGGCCTAGGAGTTAATAGAGCCGAAAAACGGGTTCTGTTAACTTTTCGTCTGTTTGAGCCATCATGGTAACTGCCGTCAGATGGATGAAAGTCGGGTTCGTTTTCAAGCCAAATACGAAAAGAGGTTCAAATCAGAAGAATAGAACCAGAAACAAATGCTCAAACTTGCCGATTCTGTAGCTCAAACCAAATCGTAAAAGCTGGAATACGTCACAACAAGCATGGAGACTTGCAGAAGTATCTCTGTAGAAGCTGTGGTCACTACTTCACCATAAACTTGGGCTTCGAGAAGATGCATGCCACACCACAGATCATCACTTCAGCCATGCAACTGTACTTCACGGGAGAATCGTTGAGGAATGTGCAGAAATTCCTTAGACTTCAAGGTGTGAAGGTTAGTCACGTTGCTGTCTTGAAGTGGATAAAGAAGTATGTCACACTGATGAACCAATACTTGGAGAAGATTAAGCCAAACGTGTCTGACACTTGGAGAGCCGATGAGCTATACATCAAGATCAAAGGTGATATGAAATACCTATTCGCAATAATGGATGACGAAACTCGTTTCTGGATAGCACAAGAAATTGCCGACTCCAAGTATACTCATGACGCTAGAACGCTTTTCAAGGCTGGCGTGAAAGTCGCTGGAAAGAAGCCAGTGACCCTGATAACCGATGGTCTGCCCGCTTACCATGACGCTTACAACAAGGAATTTTGGACGCAAAAGAAGGACACTCGAACACAGCACATTAGACACATAACGATTAGGGAAGACCACAACAATAACAAGATGGAACGCATGAATGGAGAGGTAAGAGACAGAGATAATGAGGGGTCTAAAGTCGAAGAACACGGCGATTCTCACAGGCTATCAGTTATTTCACAATTATCTAAGGCCACACGAAGGGCTAAACGGCAAAACCCCTTCAGAGGCTTGTGGAATAAAGATCGAAGGACAGAACAAATGGATAACAATAATTCAGAATGCTAGTCGGTCAGACAAGCAGTGAGTCTAGATTAGGTGTTCAAATTCCTCTTTGAAATCTTTCGATGATTTAATAATGAAGTGATAGGTTCCCTTTTTTAGTTCATCTTTAAGAGGAACCACAAAAGGAAGAACATTGTCACTGGGTTTATCAACAACTATGTGGTCGCCTCTTCCTTTACGAATCCTAAAACCTTTCCTTTGGAGTGCTTTCAGTGCTTCTTGACCCGAAACTGGAGGCATACAGTTGTCTTCCTATCGACCAGTCTCGGCTACTCTATCTTCTGCTTGTACTTCTCTGAGAAGACTGATTGCCTCAGCAAGATCTTTCATAGCTTCGTCGTAGGTTTCGCCTTGCCCGACTGCACCAGAATATTCCTTGCAGTAGACCACAAATCCACCTTCTTCTTGCGGTTCGAAGCGCATGTGCAAGCCAAGTGTAGATGTGAGTACGTCGAATGCTGAACGCTCAATCAGAAACGAGAAAAGTGCAGACCGATTTTCTCCAACAAAACGGACAGGTGACTGCTTGAGTTGCTCACGACCATCTATGAGCTTGAAGTCAAACGCCTTTGTGTGGGGGCCGATCATTTTTTCTTGCGTTTTTCCATTTTGCCCGACCAGAACATACTCAGTCATGTGTACCACCTATTTTGGAACTGCTTGTTTCTCTTTTTTCATTGCCTCTGCCCTTTCCTTGATAACTTGACCCAAGTAACTAGCCACATCACCAAGTATTCGTGTCGGAAACATAAGACGGGCAGCAACGGCGGGCTTCTCCGCACGTGGAGGCGCAACTATACCATCTAGTACAGCGTAATCATTACCAATGTATACTGCAAAACCATCAATCCATATTCCCTTCATTATTTCATCATTCAGAGGAATTGGCTTCATAGGCTGGAGTTTAGTTGTATCTATTGGTTTCGAGGACATAGTATCAATCATTTACAGAACTCGGATTCGAGTATTAAGCCTTATTGCTTTAACGTAAGTAGAAGCACCTGTACCTATGCCTCTCCTTCTTCTGTAAGTGTGAGAGTTCGTTTTCTGTGATCATCTGACGGGAGTTAACAACCAAACCCGTCTGACGCTAAGTTAACAGAACCGAAAAACGTAATGTTAATAAACAGATGCTGCAATGTGTATTGCGAAATGATTCCTAAATATTTCTTCTTGACCAAGGGTGTCGGCAAGCACAAGGAGCAATTGCAGTCTTTCGAGTTGGCCTTGAGGGACGCTGGCATACAGCACTGTAACATAGTCAGCGTTTCAAGCATCGTTCCGCCCGGATGCAAGCTTATGCCAAGAGAACAAGGCTTGAAACTCATAAGACCTGGCGAGATAACCTTTGTTGTCTTGGCGAGAAATTCGACTAACGAACCGCATAGGCTGATAGCGTCTTCGATAGGCGTCGCGATTCCTTCAGGGAAGAACGATTACGGGTATCTTTCTGAGCATCATTCTTTCGGGCAGCCTGACGACAAGGCCGGCGATTACGCTGAAGACTTGGCCGCGACGATGCTTGCCACCACGATGGGTGTTCAGTTTGACCCGGAAAGCGCTTGGCATGAAAAGGAACAACTGTTCAAGACCAGTGGCATGATCATCAAAACGGCCAACGCGACTCAGTCAGCGACTGGAGACAAAACAGGGTTGTGGACTACTACTATTGCGGCGGCGGTTTTCGTGCCCGAAAAAAACGCTCTCAGGGCTCGGGCGTTGAGGCTCGCGAGCCATCGTTAGAAAGCTTTTCTTCTGTTCTAAAACGATATTAGCAGCTAACGTTCAAGCTAGTAAGTTGGTGAGTATGTTTGACGGGGAAGCTTCAAGCACCGATGATCATCGTCAACTTCAAGACCTACATCGAATCAACGGGGCGAAGGGCGGTTGAGCTTGCCAAGAGAGCAGAAAAAGTGAACAAGGAAACAGGCGTATCAATCGGGGTGGCTCCGCAGTTCACAGACATAAAAACCATTGCGGACACGGTTGACATTCCAGTTCTTGCGCAACATGTTGACTCGATCAAGCCCGGGGGCTACACGGGTCATGTGCTCGTTGAATCCATCA
>Ga0172365_10002292_pt1 | contig 13985 bp, 17 predicted proteins | sample LakKivSesite48cm_FD_114535 | JGI IMG/M metagenome (GOLD analysis project Ga0172365, IMG submission 114535) | Sediment microbial communities from Lake Kivu, Rwanda - Sediment site 48cm | ecosystem: Environmental > Aquatic > Freshwater > Lake > Sediment | place: Rwanda: Western Province, Lake...
CAGCGGTATATGGTGTAGAAAGCCCATGTTCGTATGATGTCCGTGCCCTGCGGTCTCACTGAAGACGGGTAAAGGAGGGTGAACTTCTTCTCGTCGTCGGGCCAGCCTGCTATCACAAGCGGGGTTATGCTGGAGTCCACCCAGCCGTCGCACACGCTGCTCTCCCCAATCAGCTTCCCTTCGCACTTTGGACACCGTTCAATGGGGGGCTTGTCCTTCGTCGGGTCTACTGGGAGATTGGAATAGCCTGGGGCAATGACGCAGTCGCAGTTCTCGCAGTACCAGAACGGAACAGGAATGCCGAAAACCCTCTGCCTTGAGAAGCACCAGTCCCATTCCAACCCTTGGCACCAGTCAAGCAGAAGCTGGATTGCATGGGAAGGCACCCACCTCATCTCGTAGGCTGCCTTCATCACCTCTTCCTCATGCCCCTTCAGTTTCATGAACCACTGGGCTGACTGCAGGAACTCCACGGGCTTCTTGCACCTGTCGTGTATCTTCACCATCTGCTTCAGTTTCTCCTTTTTCCCGACAAGCTTGAGTGAGTTCAGCTCCTCCAGTATCTTTTCCCTTGCCTGTCCCGATTTCAGACCGGTGAATTTTCCGGCGTTGAGCAGCTTTCCCTTGGAATTCATTGCCTCGATTACGGGCAGGTTGTAGCGGTACGCCCAGACAACGTCCTGCTTGTCACCAAACGTGCATACCATCACTATTCCTGTGCCGAATTTGGGGTCGACATCCGCATCAGGGAGTATTTTAACTTCCCTGTTGAACAGAGGAACAACGGCAGTTTTTCCATGCAGCTTCTTGTAGCGCTCATCTTCGGGATGGACGAGCACCGCAACGCACGCATGGAGCAGCTCCGGTCTTGTCGTAGCAATGATGAGCGGCTTGCCCTCGCAGGAGAAGCTTATGTAGTTCAGGGTTGTCTCCCTCTCAACTTCATCCGTCTCTGCCTTTGCAATTGCGCTCTCGCAGCACGTGCACCACAGTACAGGATGCTTTGCGCGGTAAACCAGCCCTTTCTCAAACATCTTCAGGATGGAATACTGCACCTTCCTGTGGTACTCGCTGTCAATCGTGTAATACTCCTGCCTCCAGTCTATGGAGAAGCCCATCTCCCTCATCTGCGGCTTCATGGTCCCTACAACCTCATGGGTCCACTCTAGGCATTTGCACTTGAAATCCTCCCTAGAAAGCCTGCCGTGCTTCTTCTCCACCTTCACCTCTGTGGGGAAGCCGTGGCAGTCCCATCCCTGTGGAAAGAGCACATTGTAACCCTGCATCCTCTTGTACCTTGCAACAAAATCCATGTAGCACCAGTTCAGTGTGTTTCCTATATGGAATTCCCCTGTAGGGAAGGGCGGGGGAGTGTCTATCACGAACACCTTCCTCTTGCTCTTTTCATCGAACTCGTGAAGCTTCAGCTCTTCCCATCTCTTGCGCAGCTTCTCCTCGAACTCGTGCGGTGCGTACTGGTCAAGCATCACATCACTCCTGGAAGTCAAGCAGCTTCTTTCCCTCCTCAACAGTCACTATCATCCCGTCCTTTGCGGCGACAGTCTCGACGCCGCTCTCCTTCTGGATGAGCCTTGCCTCTGCCTCGGGACCTGCTCTCAGCATGCCCATACCAAAATGCTGTATAACCGCTTTCTTTGGTCTTGCTTCTTTTAATATTCTTATGCTCAGTTCCGAATCGAGATGGCCCGGATAGTGGCAGCCTGCGGGTTTCAGGTTGTTCAGTATGAGGCAGTCGCATCCTGAGAAGATTCTCCCAAGCTCAGGGAAGTAGTCGGTATCGCCAGTGTAGCCGACAGTCCTCCCGGCGGAGATCAGCTTGAAGCCGACACCGGTCTCGTCCTCGTGCTTCGTTGGGGTGACCTCGACCCCAACCCCCTTCACGGACAGCTTGTCGCCCGCCTTGACAACAAGCTTCTTCTCAACCATGCGCTGGTGATAAAGAGAAACGACCCTGTCGAATCTGTCGTTGCCCTCAAGCGCAGAAATGCTGCCGATTAGCATGCCTCTCCTCCTCTTGCCGCCGTTCGTCATTGCCTCCACCAGCAGGTTTGCGTCGTTGGAATGGTCAATGTGCGCGTGAGAGATCACAACTGCGTCCAGCTTGCCCAGTTCAACGCCCAGCTGCAGGCTACGGAGCAGGGCGCCGGGACCAGGATCGAAGTAGATGCTGGCCTTCCCTCTGACTATGAAGCCTGCGGTAGCCCGGAGCTGCCTCAGCACCACAAATCTCGCCCCGCCAGTTCCGCAGAATGTTATCTCCAGAACAATCCCCTTTTTACATCTGAAAAAGATGTGTTTAATTTGATGGCAAAAAGGTTAATAAAGCTTGTTCGATTAAATATCCGTTGGGGCTTTCATGTCTGATATACGTAGCATTGATGACATAAACGCCAGGATAAAGAGCGGTGACGTTGTGGTAGTCACCGCTTTGGAGATGAAGGATATAGTTGCGGAGAAAGGCCCCGAGAAGGCCGCCAAGGAGGTTGACGTCGTCACAACGGCCACATTCGGCATGACGACAAGCTCCGGAGCGTTCCTCAATTTCGGCCATTCGGACCCGCAGATAAAGATGGGTGGCGGCGAGATTCTGCTTAACGACGTCCCTGCCTACGCGGGACTAGGTTCAGTTGACGCGTATCTAGGAGTGACCCAGCTTTCCAAGGCCCATAAGATAGAGTACGGCGGAGGGCATGTCATAGAGGATTTGGTGGGCGGCAAGTCCATAAGCCTCAAGGCATACGGCTCTTCAACGCAATGCCACCCGACAAGGGAGATAAAGGGGGAGTTCACAATAAACGACCTTAACCAGGCGATAATGGTCAATCCCAGGTCGTTCTACCAGAGGTACAGCGCTGCGACAAACTCATCCGACAAGGTGATATGCACCTATCTGGGCGAGCTGCTTCCGAACTTCGGCAACGTGGCGTACTTCTCAACAGGCTCGATGAGTCCGCTGTACAACGACCCTACATACGAGACGATAGGGATTGGGACAAGGATATTTCTCGGCGGCGGGGTTGGTTACGTGATAGGGGAGGGGACGCAGCACAGTCCAAAAGCAATGTCCGGTTCTCTCATGGTGAAAGGCGACATGAAGAAGATGAAGCAGAGATACCTGAGGGGTGCCTCGATAAAGAACTACGGGACCGCTCTGTTCGTCGGAGGGGGCCTGCCGATACCTGTGCTGAATTCCAACATAGCGAAGAACTGCGGAGTGACTGATGAGGAGATAAAGGTGAATATATACGATTACCACATTCCGACCAGGGTTAAGCCACTTGTCAAAAAGACGAATTACAAGGAGCTGAAATCAGGGAAGGTTGTAATTGGTGAGAGGGAAGTCAAGTCTTCGGGTCTGTCAAGCATAAAGATTGCTACTGAGATATGCGAGAAAATGAAAGAGATGATAGAGAAGGGGGAATTCTTCCTGACGAACCCTGTTGAGAGGATAACGCTGGAATCGGTGACGAAGCCGATGAAGCTGCTCTACGTTAAGGCTTCTGATGTCATGTCGCCTGCGGTTACCTGCAGCCCTGAGGACAGCCTGAAGGATGTTGCAAAGCTCATGCTGGAGAAGAAACAGGATTATATGGTCGCTGTCGACAAGCAGAAGCGCCTGCAGGGGGTTCTTACTTCCTGGGACGTGACGAAATCTATCGTCACGGGCAAGACAAAGGTGAAGGATGTCATGACTTTGCAGAACGTAAAGACCAGCAGGAAGGATGAGCCGATTGAGGTGAGTGTCAGAAAACTGGAGCAGTACGGGGTGAGAGGGCTGCCCGTGGTTGATGACGATGGAAAGGTTCTCGGCGTGGTGAAGATGCGTGATGTCACATACAAGGTGAAAGGATGAGCAAGAGGATTCTGGTGTTGTTTCCCAACAAGGGGTACAAGGAGTCCCTACTGCACGAGATTATGCTGAAAAGTGGTACTGTTTTCAATACTATAAATACAGAGGTTACGCCGACCCATACAAAGATTATGGGGGAGATAAAGGGGGATGAGGAGAAAGCCGGGGAGTTCATGAGGATACTGAAGAGAAGAGGAGGCATTGTGAGGGAGCTTGACGTGATGATGAAGTTCGATCAAGCAAAGTGCGTCTCCTGCGGTATGTGCGTCTCTCTGTGCCCAACAAAAGCGATACTTTACAACAAGGATTTCTCTGTGAAGTTTGATTTCAATGAATGCATCCTCTGCATGAGGTGCGTGGAAAATTGCCCGGTAAACGCTGTGAGCTACCTGGGTGACTAGTTGATTGAGAGGAAGCTTGCCTACAAGGAGTCGAAGCTATTTCTGAAAATGGATGGCGAGGAATTCTTTGACATTGCGCACTACTCGCTGCTGAAGCACAGGGCTGAGCTTGAGGAGTACATAGCGCTGCATCCGATTTTCCGCAGCAGCCTTGAGCCGCTGGATGTCGGGGAGGATGCCCCCTGTGTTGTTAGGCTGATGGCAGAAGCTGCCAATAGGACAGGCGTGGGACCGATGGCTGCGGTTGCAGGTGCCATTGCAGATTTGATGCTCGAGGAGGTTGTTGAGAAAGGTTGCAGGTTTGCCATTATTGAGAACGGCGGGGAGATTGCAATGAAGGTTGACAGGGCTGCGAAGGTTGCTGTTTACGCAGGGAGCTCCCCTTTCTCGGGCAGGATTGGTTTTGAGGTCATGCCTGAGGACACTCCAATGGGGGTATGCACAAGCTCGGGGACCGTGGGGCGTGCAATATCCTTCGGCAGGGCGGATGCAGCAGTGGCATTCGCTGACTGCGCTGCACTTGGTGACGCAGCTGCAACCGCGATAGGCAACCAGGTGAAGAGCGAGGGGGATGTCAGGAAGGCTGCGGAGTTTGCAAAAAAGCTTGGGATAAGGGGGGCGGTTGTGATAAAAGGCAGGAGCATAGCGGCTTGGGGCAGAATTCCGAAAATTGTGAAAAGCGAAGGGCTGCCGGAATACTTTTATAAGGAGTTTTTGGGATAATATATAGGCATGGCCGCGGTAGTCTAATGGCATGACGGCGGACTGTGGATCCGCAGGAGGGGGTCCGATTCCCCCCCGCGGCCCTTGCTGGTTTAATTAGGACAAGTTACTATACTAAGAAAAACTTCCAGAGTTAAATAAATACGCAGTATAAAACAACATAGCCAAGGTGATTTTTTGGAGAAGACAAATTTCAGTGACGAAGACCTTGCTTATATAAAGAACATCGCAACTGTTTTTTCGCAGAAGTGGACAATGAAGATTGTGCTAAGACTCAATTCAGACGGGGATAGCGGAATGGGTTTCAATGAGCTTATGAAGAATCTTGACGGCATAAGCGCAGCGGTTCTGTCCAGCAGGCTCAAGATCTTGCAGAAATGGGGTTATCTGGAACGCGAGGTGCAGACTGGCCCGCCCACGAGGACCAGTTACAGACTCAGCTTGAAGGGGAGGGACCTGCTGAAGGTGGCTAATTTCGTATTGGTGCACAGGGGCAAATCAAGGGTAGGCACCGAAATGCTGAGCAACGTTTCGATATAGTCGTTGCCAGTAGGTTAACGATTTAAGTTGGCGCATTCAATTGTTTAGTGGTGGTCTGTTGAGAGTCAGGAACAAGAGGCTTTTCTTCTCCTACGCCCATCCCTGCGGCGACGTGCTTGTAAAAAGGGGTAGCATGGAGAGGGATTCTCTGGAGAGGATAAGGGAGCGGCTCCGGCGAGATGGGAAGATTGATGCGGATCCCAGGCTGTTCAAGGTTGCTTATGCGCTCATCAGTATGCTTGCAGATGAAAAAGGGAGGAAGGAGATAGACGACGAACTGTTGAGGGAGTACTATTGGAGGAAGCATGACGGCCATGTGATGGAGGAGGCGAAAAACAGAAATGATATCATCCCTGACATGTGCGTAGTCTTCCCTGCAAGGGTCATCTATGCGAAAGGAAAAAAGGCGGTGGTTGAAACTCCTGTTGGAAGGAGGAGCATTAATATAGAATTCGTTCCAAATGTTCATGCTGGTGATTTTGTAACCGTCCACTACTCCTATGCGTGCGAGAGGATAGGCGAGGAGGAGTTCAGGAGGTTATGGGGGGAGAAGAATGGAAGACAGGGATAGGGGCTTTCTGCTGGTGCTGTGCACTGCTGTCATTTCTGGCTTTTCTATTTTCATAAACAGGTTTGCCCTTGCGCAGTTCGACCCGTTTGTTTTCGCTGTGCTGAAGAACAGCATGACCGCAGTTTGCATACTGTCTTTCATCTACCTGTCAAAGAAAGCCGGGGAAATTGTAAAGATTAGGAAAATGGATCTGGCAAAACTTGCCGTCTGGGGCGCTTTTGACGGCGGCGTTGCATTCCTGCTATACTTCTACGGGATGAAGCTGAGCAATGCGGCAGATGCATCCCTGATACACAAATCAATGTTTCTTTTCGCTTCTGCTCTTGCGGTGGTTTTTCTGAAGGAAAGAATTGACAGGAAACAGCTTCTCGCCGGTGTGATCATACTGAGTGGCGCAGCCCTTCTGTCTGGTGCGCTTTCCTCAAGCGTTGGAATCGGTGAAATCGCCATGCTCGGAGCCGTCCTGCTGTGGTCAGCAGGAAACGTTGTATGCAAAAAGCTTCTGAGCAGGATCTCGCCAACAAACATTGCATTCGGAAGAATGTTCTTTGGAAGCCTGCTGATGCTGGTGTTCCTTGCAGCCAGCGGCGATGCGCCTGCGTTTTCCTCCTTAACAACAAACCACTACATCTGGCTTTTGCTGACAACTGCGCTGCTGGTCGGCTACCAGCTGACCTACTTCAACGGCCTGAAACTACTGAAGGTTAGCGAGGCGACAAGCCTGCTCGTGCTTGGCTCGGTTGTAACATCACTGCTGTCCGTTTTTGTAATGAGCCTGCCTGCCCCTGCGGAGCTGCTTGGGATGGCCGCAGTCACGGCCGGTCTAGGGCTGGTCTATCTGTTTCCGGGTGGAGTGAAAAATGTGCGTGACAAAACCGTTCAGAGTTGCTGAGCTTGAAGGGGAAGAAGCAACCCTCAATGACGGCAGGAGGGTGAAGTCCGCCGTGAAAGTCAGGAAGGGGGACTTCGTGCTGGTTGGAATGGGCGTGATAGTTGAAAGGATAAGCAGGAAGGAATACGAAAAGCTCTCAACTCTATTTTAGCCTTATTGCATCCAGGTTCAGTGGCGAGCGCGACTCTATCCTCATCATCTTGTTTATCGTCCTAGCCAGGTCATCGCATTTGCCCTCATCTCCGTGAAGCGTGAATATCCTCTCGGGATTTGGCCTGAGGTTCCTTATGAAGTTGATGAGCTGGTGCCTGTCGCTGTGGCCCGAGAACCCGTCAACCGTGTCAACCGCCATGTTGACTTTCACTGTTTCAAGGGTCCCTTTGTCGCCAAGCACGGGAATCTCCTTCATCCCGTTTTGTATCTTCCTTCCGAGAGAAAGTGCGCTCTGGTAGCCTACGAACAGGATGAGGTTCTTGGGGTCCTCGGCCATCATCTTGAAGTAGTCGACAGCAGGCCCCCCGCTGAGCATTCCTGAGGGAGCGAGTACCACACACGGATCTCCCTCAACTATGTCCTTCCTATTGTTCTTCACTGACTCGAATATCTTGGATTCGAAAGGACTCTTGTTTGAGAGCACTCTCCTCTGAACACTCTGCCTCAGGTATTCCGGATAGGAGGTATGGATGGCTGATGCTTCCAGTATCATGCCGTCTATGTAGATTGGGCATTCAAATGAGGAGCCCTGATTCTGCGCGTATTCTTCCATGACAAGCATTATCTCCTGCGACCTTCCGACTGAGAAGACCGGGATGAGGACTTTGCCCTTGTTCTGGATCGTCTTGTGGATGAGTTCGTTCAGCCTCCTCTCCGCATCCTGCCTCTGTGGCATAATGTCGTTCCTGCCACCATACGTGCTCTCTATGAACAGCGTCTCTATCCGCGGGAAGGAGGTAATCGCCTGGTCAAAAAGCCTTGTGAAACCGTATTTTATGTCGCCCGTGAATACAAGATTGTGCAACCCATCCCCTATGTGCAGGTGAACCATCGAGCTGCCGAGTATGTGGCCGGCATTGTGGAACGTCAGTTTTATCTCGGAAGTTATGTCAGTCACTTCATTGTACTCCCTGGCGATGCACATGTTAAGCATTTTCCTTACATCCTTCTCTGCATAGGGGGGGGTCATTCCGTTTTTCTGCAACACGTTGATGTAGTCGAACTGCAGCATCACCATCAAATCCCTTGTTGGAGGCGTGCAGTAGATCGGTCCGTCGTATCCGTAAGCGACCAGATAGGGAACAAACCCGGAGTGGTCCAAGTGCGCGTGCGTCAATATGACTGCATCCAACTCGTCCAGAGCAAGGTTCATTGCATTGAGATAGGGATATGCCCTGCTTGGCTCGCTTGTTTCGGCGTTGACTCCGCAGTCCAGCAGTATCTTGTCGTTGGAAGTCTGGAGCAGCAGGCAGGTCCTGCCGACTTCCTTGAAACCTCCCAAAGCAGTAAGCTTGACCCAGTCGCTCTTCGTGCTCTGCGTGGATATTTTCTTTCCAAGCCCTATGAGGAATTTCTTCCTGAAGTCAGCCTCCTTGAAAAGCGAGGAGCGTATCCCCTTTATGGTGTCCGAAGGCATAGTGGGCGTCCTCAGTATCTTTGGCGCCCAGCCAGTCTGCAGTATTATGGATTTCAGAGTGGAGCCACCCTTGCCTATCACTAAACCAGGTTTCAGGGAGTCGATTATGACCTCGCAGAAGTCGGGTGAGAATTTGACATCAGTTATTCCGGCCTCCTGCGGCACTATCTCCTGTATCTTCTTCAAAGCCTCGTCTGGAGGCGAAAGGCAGGAAGGGTCGCTCCTGACAAGGACCCTCTTCCTCAGAGCCCCGGCTATCTTTTTTATCAGGTTGGGGTCGGAGTAGAAAGCTTCTATGTTTTTGAGGTATATCGCCACATCAGGCCCTTCAAACTCTGCCTTTGTTATAATGCAGCCGCTAGGCAATATTGGCTCTAGCTTCTTCTGTATATCATTGAGATTGTTCAAAAAAACCGCCTCAGGTTTCAATGCGGATTGAAGACGGAAGCATTCAATAAATCACTCATGCTTTATTTCCAAAAGCTTCTTTATGGTATCCTTGTCGTATCTTTTGAATTCCTCTGGCGTTATTGACACCAAATCTATCCCATCGCCAGTTCCCACGTCCCTCTTCATTGCAGCCGAGAGCGCCCTCAATGCTATTTTGAGGTTGTCTTTTATGCTTTTATCGTCCCTGAAAGCATCCTCCAGCAGGCCGTATGCGACCGGGGAGCCGCTTCCTGTGGAGACGAACTTCTCCTCAGTCACTCCTCCCACTGGATCGAGGTTGAATATGCGGGGCTTGTCGTCAAACCCCCCAACAAGAATCTGGACATAGAACGGTGCGAACTTGTACTGCGCGAGAATGTTTGAGAGCAGGGTTGTTGCCGCACTGACGCTCATGGGCTTGCCGTAGTTCATCTTGTACAGTTGCGCCTCGTATTTCATGTACCTCACCAACGTCTGGGCGTCCCCGACGCTGCCGGCGACAGTGAGGGCAAGCATGTCATCTATCTGGAATATCTTTTCAACTTCCCTGTTTGCTATGAAGTAACCCATAGTGGCTCTCTTGTCCGCGGCCAGGAGTACTCCATCGCTGCAGACTAGCCCTACTGTTGTTGTTCCTTTCAATGTTTTAGCTTCTTCCATACTATACACCTAGTGGTCGCAGAAAAAGCACTATTATTACTGCATACATATTTTTAAGCTTTCTGTTCTCCTCCTTCAAAGGAGTATTCCTCCACTATGCTGAGCTTCTTCACATCGCTGATGAGGTTGTGCAGTGAAGTGGCGAAACTGGATTTGTTCACCAGGAAATCTACATCCTTCTTCACTGATGGCGGGAAAACAACCCGCAGGACCCCCTCCTCAAGCTTGAAGCTTTCAGCATTCAGGCTGAAGCTCTCAAGGAGCGCACCTATCTTGGAGTTCTGGTCGGTCAGCTTCTCCTCAACCTTCACGTCATAAACCAGTTTCTCGCCTGCAAGCGGGTGGTTGAGGTCAATCATGACCCTGCCTCCGCTGACGCTCTTCACAATTCCCTTCATGCCGTCCAGGTCAAGCAGCATGCCAGGAAACGGGTCTATCTCCCTTCTCTTGAACTCTGCCAGTGGCATTATCCTCACAAGGTTCGGGTCCCTGTTCCCAAAAGCGTTTTCAGGAGAAAGTTCAACGGACTTCTGCTCGCCAACACCCATCCCTTTCAAGGCGGTTTCCAACCCTTTTACGATATTCCCCTTGCCAAGCACGATTAGTATGGGCGTATACTTTCTGCCCTCTTCGGATATGCCTGCCTCCTTCGCCTTCTCTGCGTTGGTTGTGTCAAAAACCTTTCCAGTCACGGCGCTTCTTCCTGTGTAGCTTATTTTTACAAAGTCCCCGTCATTGAGCTTCTCCATACAAAAACCTCCAGTAATTTAATATTTGCTGCGCAAATCCTTATTTATGGAGAGGGACACTTTAATAAAAGTATTTGCGCTGGCAGCGATAATATTCTTCGTAATCGAGATGTTCAACCTCCGCCCGGCTGTGACAAGCGGTCCGTCCACGTCGTCTGAGAATACCAGCAATACCACTCCACTTTACGCCTCGGGGAATACCACCGCAACAGTCACCTCATATTCGGATTATATCAACGTGTTCAAGAGCGGGGAGGACCTCTCCGCCAACTCCTCCCTGGACGAACTTAAGGACATAGCAGGAGTGGGATACATCAACCGTGTTGGCGGGACGGTGACGCTGGTTCTCGACTACGGCGCGAACGTATCACTTGTTGCTGAGAAGGTTAAGAAGAAGTTTCCCGATTTGAACGTTACTGCAAACGCGCTTTTGTCGCTTCCTCCCGAGGTTGAGCTCACAACTGCTGCTGGGAAGAAGAATATCAGCATAAACGCGCTTATCGGTATCGAGGTGGATCCGTGGCTTGATATCGGCGACAATGTTACTCTCTCGGTTGCAAGCTTGGTTGTTGGGAATAAAATCCAGGGAAGCCCTATTGCAAGGATAGTGCCGACACAGAACGAGGTGGTTGCGAACGCCACCATAAGCGGCGTGGGGGACAACTATGCCGCCACGGTGGTCCTCCCCTGGAACATGAGGGAGGTTAACACAAGCAGGATTAATGAGGAGCTTTCAGCTCAGCTGGGCAATGTCAACATCAATTACACGCCCGACTCGTTCGTTGCAGTGAAAGGGCTGGATTCAAAGAGTAACGAAACGATTGAGAAAATCCAGAACCTGAGCTACGTGGAGGAGGTTAGCGGAGATATAATTTATGTCAAGGAGGATTTCAACGACTCCGCCAGGATTGAGGGGGACCTGAGGGAGATACTCGGGGGGGATACCACGGTCGATTATACAATATCCAAAATCAGCATCTCGTTCTACTCCTCGAATTTCAGCAAGGATGCGCTGCTCTCAGTCACGGGTGGGCAGGCTCTGATATACCGACAGACATCGCTGAAGCTTGGTGAAAAAATAACAATTGATGGGCGTGATTACGACGTATTAGGCAGCACCACTCTCGAAACAATGCTGCTGGATTCATTTGCTGTTGGACAGAATGTAAGCGTACAGCTGAAAACAGGGAGAATCGGCAAGAAGATCCTAAATGTAGAGCTGGAGAGAGTACTAGGTTATGCTTAAATTGCAATGATGCTAATTTAATGCGTGCGAACCGGTTTTGGCGAACATCTCCTAGTAGGAGCGGTATTATTTGCAGTGCTAGCGCTGCTTCTAATCCCGGGTGGAATGGATTTACTGCTTGCAGGCGCGTTCTTTATTGTGGGGGCGGTTATGCCTGATCTGGACAGCCCTGTATCAAAGCCAAGGAAGCTGATGAGAAGGGTCGTTTTCGTTTCGGCGCTTGTTTTGCTTCTGTCATCCTATCCTCAGCTTTCGGCAGCATGTGGCAGATTTTCGGATGAATCCTCCTGCACATACCTCCCCGTTTTTGCTATCTTGGCGGTCTTTGCAGCCGTCTACCTGCTGGATTTAGTAATTCCGAAGCACAGGGGTTTCCTGCACAGCTTCTCGGCTGCGGTGCTCTACGGAGCAGCAGTCTGCCTGCTAATGCTGTATCTGGGAGTAGGAAGCCCCCTCAGAATCGGCGCATGGGCTTTTGGCGGCTATCTGTCCCATCTGCTCGTTGATGCTGTCGGGGATGCAATTCCTTTTAAATAGGGGATGAGCAACAACATATGGCGATGACGATACCGTCCCAGAGGGATACAATATGACCGACGGAGTAGCTTCGGAGCCAATCTCGCATAACCAATAAATACCTAGCCTGGGTTTTATCTATTGCACGATGAGCATGGCTAAATCAGAGCTAAAGAAAAAAGCCGCCTTTCTGTATGCAGCCGGGCTGCTCGTTGTAGGAGCTGCGCTTTTCCTGCCCGCGGGCACGCTGGACTACTGGCAGGCTTGGGCGTACATTGCCATTCTGTTCGTGCCGATGTTATTCGTCGGCCTGTATTTCTTGAAGAATGACCCGGAATTTTTGGAGCGAAGGTTTAAGACCAAGGAGAGGGAGGCGCGGCAGGAACTCATCCAGAAAGTGGGGATACCAATTTTCATAATCGGCTTCTTGCTTCCCGGGCTTGACCACCGCTTCGGATGGTCTAGCGTGCCATTTGAATTTGTAGTCTTAGCGGATGTTGTAGTCTTCTTGAGCTATGCGCTGATATTCCTGGCGTTCAGGGAGAACAGCTACGCTGGGCGGACAGTTCGGGTTGAAAGGGGGCAGAAGGTCGTATCCACTGGCCCCTACTCTGTCATAAGGCACCCCATGTATGTCGGTGTGCTCTTCCTCTATCTCGCCACCCCAATAGCGCTTGGCTCCTATGTCGCCGTGCTTCCTTTCCTGCTTCTCATCCCGATGCTTGTTTTCCGCATCCTCAACGAGGAGGAAGTGCTCAGGCGCGGGCTACCTGGCTACAAGGAATATTGCAAAAAAGTGAGATACAGGCTGATTCCGTTTATCTGGTGAGCTTTGACTATCAACGAAGCCCTGCAAGGAACTCTCTAGGCTAGGGCATCGGATCACTTGGGCGTGAAGCGGTACGACTTGTCCTTCAGGCTGTACCTGCATTTGAGCTTCCCAACCTTTACAAGAAAGTCAAAAAGCTGGAAGCATAGCTCGGAGAACGTCGCCTTCCCGCAGCCGATTGCTGCGAAGAACTGCTCTCCGGTTTTTGTAAGGACGTACCTGTTGTCCATTTGTCGGATTACGCCCAAAGCTTCAAAAAAGTCCAATCCTTTGCTTAAATCCTCTCCAGTCAGCTGGTATGACTTGAGAGGCGAGATGACATCAGTCATGACCTATTCTTGATGAAGCTTAAATTAATTCGTATCAGATGCAGAGTGACTCACTGAGCACTACTGCCATGCCCACCATGAAGATGAGAAGTTCGAGTATGGCAGTCTTCTCCCGCTTTAGGTATAGGCATGATGCGAAGGAGATCACGCCGCTCAGGGTGAAAACGAAAAGGTACATATTCGACTTTGCTGCGATTTCTGGGGAGCATTTCTGGAGTGAGAAGTAGCTGTGGTAAAAGAATGGCATGGCTATCTGGATCGTGAGGAAGCCTATCATTAATCCTTCAATAATCCAGAGCTTGTTCTCTTCCATTGAATCACTTCTTCCCGTATTCGAACTCGCTGAAGAAGCCGTAGAGGACGATGAATACACTCACTATCATCATTATCTGGAACAGCAGTATCATGTTGCCGTATCTGGGGGATAAGAGGCATTCGTAACAGAGATCAGACCCAGGAACATTGGGTTCAGGTGGGGTGGGGGTCGAACAGCCGCAGATGAAATCATAGGTCTTGCTAGCAAGAAGAAAGCCTATAATAAACAGCAGAAAGCCCAGTATTGCGATTTTGTACTTCATGTTAGACTATTCTTCAAGCCA
>Ga0172365_10002293_pt1 | contig 13977 bp, 10 predicted proteins | sample LakKivSesite48cm_FD_114535 | JGI IMG/M metagenome (GOLD analysis project Ga0172365, IMG submission 114535) | Sediment microbial communities from Lake Kivu, Rwanda - Sediment site 48cm | ecosystem: Environmental > Aquatic > Freshwater > Lake > Sediment | place: Rwanda: Western Province, Lake...
CTAGCCTGACATCCCCTCCCCTTCCTTTTGGACGTTCAGATGGCGAGGGGCGCATAACGAAATTGGGAGAGCGAGCGCCGATTGAGTAGCGAAGCGTATCGAAATCAAGCGAGCGGCTCTTTGGACAAGCCGCTTGGCCTCGATACGTCGCTCCACTCCTACTCGGCCGGTGCTGAGCGGCTGGAGGAGGTGCTGGCGTTGGGGTTCTCCATCGGCATCTCCGGGCCGGTGACGTTCCGGCGGGCGCACCGCCTGCGGGCGTTGGCGGCAACGGCGCCACTGGAGCGGCTGCTGGTGGAGACCGATTGTCCGTACCTGACGCCGGCGCCGTACCGGGGCCGGCGCAACGAGCCGGCCTACGTGCGGTACGTCGTCGAAGCTGTGGCCCACGCTCGCGGGATGCCCGTGGGGGCAGCGGCACGGGCGACGGCGGACAATGCCCGCCGTCTTTTTGGTATTCCGTGACTGAGGGTGCGTTTGAAGAAGTGGCCCTTTATTAACCTGGTTCTTAATGACCTGGAGCGGGTAGAGGCGCTCCTGCGCGAGCACCCCCCCGAACAGTACGATGTCATCGGTATGGCGGTAGACCGCCTGGTCAGTGGGGGAGGAAAGCGGCTTCGGCCAACGTTGGTGCTTCTCTCTGCTCACCTGTGTGGGGCAGAATTGGAGCGGGCGGTCTTTGCGGCTGCGGCCGTGGAGATGCTCCACACGGCCACGCTGGTGCACGACGACCTGATTGACGGGTCGCTGATGCGCCGGGGGGTGGAGACGCTGAATGCCCGGTGGTCGCCTTCTGTGACTGTGCTTACCGGTGACTATATGTTCGCTCACGCTGCTTATCTGGCCTCCCGGACCGCAGATAGCCGGCTGATGCAGCGCTTTGCCGAGACCTTGATACTCATCTGCAACGGTGAGGTCCAAGAGACGTGCAATGGACGGCGTAGCCGGGTCAGCCGTGAGGAGTACGAGCGGCACATCTATGCCAAAACCGCGTCGCTGATCGGCATGTCTGCTGAAGCCGGGGCAATCCTGGCCGGTGCCGACGAGGGGACAACGGAGGCACTGCGATCTTACGGAGAGCAGTTGGGTTTGGCTTTCCAGATCGTGGACGACGTGCTGGACTTGGTGGCGGAGGAGGGGGCATTGGGCAAGCCCCTGGGGAGCGACCTGCGACAGGGGGTAATTACGTTGCCGCTGCTACTTTTCCTCGAGATGGAGCCTGACCACCCATCCATCTGCCGGGCGCTCCAGGAGAATCCTCCTAAAGAAGTGGTACAGGAAGCAGCACGGATTGTGGCCGGGTCACCCTCTATCGAGCAGGCATTGGAAGTGGCGTGCCAGCACGCAAACCGGGCCGGGGACGCATTAAACAGGTTCCTAGACTCTCCCTATAAGACGGCGTTGTTAGACTTGACCGATTTCGCTGTGCGCCGTCGCTTCTGATCCGGGCCTCTATGGTGATGGTGGATCTCTCTATCGTGATTGTCAGTTGGAATGTCTGCGAGCTTCTGCGACGCTGCCTGCGCTCAATACTCGACGCTGGATACTCGATGGAGACTATCGTGGTGGACAATGGTTCCACCGACGGCAGTGTCGAGATGGTACGGGCCGAGTTTCCTGCCGTCCGCCTCATCGCGAATGCAAAGAACCCAGGTTTTGCGGCCGCCAACAACCAGGGGATTAGTGTGGCACGGGGCCGTCACGTCCTCATCTTGAACCCCGACACGGAGGTCGTGGGAGATGCGCTGGCGAAGATGGTCACGTTCGCTGACGAGCACCCGGACGTAGGCGTGGTAGGGCCCCAGTTGCTCAACCCCGACGGCTCCGTCCAGTCCTCCCGGCGTCGTTTCCCAACGCTGGCGACCGCCTTCTTCGAATCCACCTGGTTCCAACCCTACGCGCCTCGCCGCCTGCTGGAGCGATACTACGTCTTGGACCAACCCGACGGTGTGGCTCAGGACGTGGATTGGGTGAAGGGGGCAGCGCTGATGGCTCGACGGGAGGCGATCGAGCGGGTGGGGCCGATGGATGAGGGCTTCTTTATGTACTCGGAAGAGTTGGAGTGGTGCCGGAGATTCCGGCAGGCCGACTGGAGGGTCGTCTATGTGCCCACCGCGCAGGTGATCCACTACGAGGGCAAAAGCAGCGAGCAAGTCCTGCCAGCCCGCCACATTCACTTCCAGACCAGCAAGGTGCGTTACTTCCGCCAGTATCACGGGCGCACCGCTGCGGAGGTGCTGCGCCTGTTCCTCCTGGGCAACTATGCCTGGCAGTTGGGGTTGGAGGGGGCCAAGTGGCTGGTGGGCTACAGGCGGCCCTTGCGGGCGGAGCGGGTCGCCGCCTACTGGCAAGTCCTTCATAGCGGACTGCGGTATCAGGAGGGCGAGTAAGGGTGATCCATAAATTGTCCAGCGTTGTCGCGAACAGGAAAGTACAAGTATTGGGTGTAGTCCTGATCTTCTTGCTAGGATTCTTGTTTCGCCTGTCGTTTGTTGGCACCCGAGGTTTTTCGATTGACTTGCGCATGTTTGTGCAGTGGGCACGCTTGATGGCCCGATATGGGTTGGGAGCAGTATATGAACAAACTCCTTCTGCCTACCCTCCTTTGGGTACGATTTTGCTGTGGCCTGTTGGCCTAATGTGTCCCCAATGTGGTATCACGAGCGCCCCGGCTGTTGGCGAACTCCTTGTTCTACGTCTGCTCTGCACCGGTTTTGACATGCTGAATGTGGCTGTCTTGTTCCATTTGGGACAGAAAACTCGCTGGAGTTGGATGGGGCTTGTTGCTGCTGCGGTTTACGCTTTATTTCCAACAATGGTATTGGTTTCCGGATGGTGGGGGCAAAACGATGCCTGGTTTCTCTTTTTCATGCTGTTGGCTGGGATTGGCATGAGAAGGGCAAAACCAGTCAGAGCCTGGACCTTTTTGGCTCTGTCTATTTTGATCAAGTTTCAGGCGATTATTTTGCTGCCCGTGTTTGTAGCAGGGACCTGGCGTTGGTTTGGCTGGAAACGATTGGTGCTGAGTGCAGGCGTTTTTCTGTCAGTGGTTGGCCTGTTCTGTACGCCGGTTATTGTGGGTGGCCAATGGGATCGCTTTGTTGCGACTATTACACTGCCCATTCGCCAGGATCCTGTCTTGCAGGAGAGTCACCTCACGATGGGGGGATACAACTTGTGGGCAGGGATTGCGCTTTTGAAACGGCTAGACATTGATGGGTCATACAGGCATACACTTATTCCAGGTATCACCTTCCAGGCAGCCGGTATGGCCCTGTTAATAATCGGTTTGGCTTTAGTTGCTGTGCGCATCTTCATCAACAGTGGTTTCCAGTCCGTTTTTGTTGCCATGGCAGCCAGTTGGATCGTCTTTTTCCAGTTTGCCGTCGGTAGCGGAGCCCGATACTTGCTGCCTGCGATGGCTTTGATGGTGGTAGTTGCTTCAGAATATCCTGCGTGGTGGGCTCTCTGTATTGGTTTCTGTATGTCTGTGCTTCTTAACCTGCAGAACACGGTTCACCGTCTACAATACCCTTTCCCCTACATTTCCCTGCCTGGCGGCACTGGGACAAACATCATTTTGACTATAGTGCTCAGCGTAGTTACAATGGGTTTGTTTCTTGTACAGACTGGACATCTTCGATGGGGTGGGGGACGTTTTCGAGCCAATCGGCTTGAACGCGTTCTGATCCTCGCGGGCGCCATCGTGTTGGTGATCGTCCTCGGAGTATGGTTGGCTCAGAGTGCGGGTGCACAATGCCAACTGGAGCGAGAAGGAATTGCCCTGACCGACAGCATGAGTCGGCAACTGGACGATGCTACCGATATCCTTGTGATCAACTGGCCGAAAGAGGTCAGCCAGGCATTTCCGGACGGTTACGTGGTGCCTCCCGCAACCGGCCTGGTCGAACCTGATTTGGCAGCGATGGGGGCGTTTTCTGCTACGGCTGTGATTTATCCTCCCTGGGCGGAGACAGTGAGTCAGGTTTACCATTGGAACGCCAGTTACCACGGTTACCACGTCACCAGCGAAATGTTGATTGAGCGGATCTTTGAGGCGAAGCGGGTCGTTACAGCCAACATGCTCACCGCTGCGCCGTACATGTGGCGCTTGGCAGAAATTGTGGATATGGACGCTGAGAGTGTGCCCGTAGCCCAATTTGGTCGGCAGGTTTGGCTCATGGATGCCTGTATGGAATATCATGACCAGATTCTGTTCATCCATCTGGGTTGGAACGTTCGGCAACAGTTGTCGGACGATGTGACCGTCTTTATCCACCTATTAGGGCCTGATGGGCGCCTGATGGCCCAGGCCGATGGCGACACCATCAACAACTTGATTCCGTTGGGGCAGTGGTATCGGTACCCTGACAAGATTGTGCGGGAAACTCGTACGCTCCTTTTGCCACCAGAGGTAGTTCAGGAGGACTATGCTGTCGCTGTTGGCTTATATGACCGACTATCATTGGAGCGATTGGACGTTTTGTGTGAGCAACCACGCTGTCAGAACCAGGCATATTTGCTGGAACCTGGTGCGAGGTGATATGGTCCCACCACTTGAGACTGGCATTTCTATAGTCATCCCGCTCTTTAACAGCGCGCAGATTCTGCCACACCTCCTGAATCGGCTGGCGGGAGTTCTGGCTCAGATCGCCTGGCGATACGAAATCATCCTGGTCAACGATGGCAGCCAGGATGATACGTGGGCGCGTGTGCAAGAGCAGATGGCCGTTCATCCGAACCTGGTGGCGCTGAATATGATGCGCAACTACGGCCAGCACAATGCGTTGCTGGCCGGCATCCATGTGGCCCGCTACCCGCTGTGTGTCACGATGGACGATGACCTGCAGAATCCCCCGGAAGAGGTCCCCAAGTTGCTCGCTGCACTCACGCCTGAAATAGACGTTGTATATGGTGCGCCACAATCTGAAAAGCACACCTTAGCCCGCAGATTGTCCTCGCGCATCACAAAGTTGGTCCTCTCGCGCTCGATGAGTATCGCTGTTGCCGAACAGGTCAGCGCGTTTCGCCTGTTCCGGACCCAATTGCGTGATGCGTTTACTGCCTACCGCGGGCCGTTTGTCAACTTGGACGTGTTGTTAACTTGGGGAACGACCCGGTTCGCAGCAGTCAAAGTTGTGCACGATCAACGCATGATGGGTACCTCCAACTATACCTTTGGCCGGTTGATTACCCATGCTGTCAACATGATTGCGGGGTTTTCTGTACTGCCGTTGCAGGTTGCCAGTCTCTTGGGAATTGCAATGGCCGTGTTGGGAGGGCTTGTCTTGATATATGTGGTGGGACGTTATCTGCTCCAGGGTAGTCCGGTGCCGGGATTCCCATTTCTGGCCTCGATTATTGCGATCTTCTCCGGGGCGCAATTGCTTTCACTGGGGGTCATCGGTGAATACCTGCTGCGGATATACTTTCGCGTGATGGACCGCCCCGCTTACGTCGTTCGTACTCAGTTACGTTCGGATGAGAGAAATGACCCAAACACTGAATTGTAGCCTGTTGGAGTGGGATTCAGCCTTTTTTGGTTATAACATCGCGCGTTTGTATGAGCGCCATATCCACGTTGATCTTCTGGCACAGGTGTTTGACTGGTGCCAGGCCCGGGACGTGCGTTGCTTATATTACCTGGCCCCGGCAGATGATGCACCGTCGTTGTTTGCCGCTCAGATGGCTGGGATGCAGTTCATTGACGTACGGCTGACGCTAGGCCGGGAGATTGTGCCAGGACAGTCCTGGATAGTCGGCGAGGCGATCGGGTTGGCAACAGAATCTGACCATGCTGCGATCGTCGCGCTCGCGCCGTATCTGGCAAGTGTGTCGCGTTTCTCCGCCGATCCAAGATTTGGGAATGAAGCCGCCGTACGGCTGTACGAAGCCTGGTTGAACAAAGAAGTAGATGTTGTCTTAGTTGTGCATGTTCCTACAGGCGTTGGAGGATGTATCACGTGCAATGTTGAACCAGATGCCACTGGTGTGATTGACTTGTTAGTCGTCGCGCCAGAAAACACTGGGCGCGGCCTCGGCCAGGCTTTGTGTGTTGCAGCTCTACGTTGGTTTGCTGATCGCGGGTGTACGCAGGTGCATGTTGTGACACAGGGGCATAACGTTGCCAGTCAGCGCGTCTATCAACGGAGCGGGTTTGTGGCCCACTCTGTCGGAATTTGGTTCCATAAGTGGTTCGATTTCTGAGGCCTATCTTTGCAGGAGGTGTTGTCATGACGGACTTTATCCCATTTAACCGGCCAGCCGTTCTGGGTAATGAGTTTGCGTATATGGCTGAGGCCATTCGGAGCGGTCATGCCTCTGGCAATGGTCCTTTTACGAAGCGGTGTGAGGCGTTGCTGGAACAGTCGTTAGGGGTGCCGAAAGTCCTGTTGACAACCTCCTGTACGCATGCGTTAGAAATGGCAGCGCTGTTGCTGGATATTTGCCCGGGCGACCGGGTCATTGTATCGTCATTTACCTTCGTTTCGACAGTCAATGCCTTTGTACTGCGTGGCGCGTTTCCCGTGTTTGTAGATATTCGTCCGGACACGCTTAACATGGACGAAGGTCAGATTGAGGCAGCAATTGCTGGGCGCACGCGCGCAATCTTGCCGATGCATTACGCTGGCGTTGGCTGCCGGATGGACGTACTGATGGGTGTCGCCCAACGACATGGCCTATCTATTGTTGAGGACAATGCACATGGACCGTGGGGCCGCTTCCGCGGCCAGTATCTGGGGACATTTGGCGACTTGGCGACGTTGAGTTTCCACGAGACGAAAAATTTCACCTGCGGTGAGGGTGGCGCATTGTTGATCAACGACCCGACATTGATTGAACGCGCCGAGATTCTGCGCGAAAAGGGTACTGATCGCAGCCGGTTTTTTCGAGGGCAGGTAGATAAATATACCTGGGTGGATATAGGGTCCAGCTATGTGTTGGCCGATATTCTAGCGGCTTACCTCCTGGCCCAACTGGAATGCCGTGAACGGGTCTTTCAGACGCGGGCTGAAATCTTTGGGCGTTACGTTGAGGCGTTTTCTGACCTGGAGGCAGAAGGCAGGTTGCGATTGCCCATTGTGCCGGAGGATTGTGAACAGGCATATCATATGTTTTACTTACTTTTATCATCACAAGAGCAGCGGGATGCGCTGATCCGTCACCTCAAGTCATGCAACATACTGGCAGTCTTTCATTATGTGCCGCTGCACCTGGCACCAATGGGACGGCGCTTTGGCTACACAGAGAAAGATTGCCCACTTACACAGGACGTCAGTCAACGGCTGGTGCGTTTGCCGTTTTACAATGGCCTGACTATATCCGATCAGTTGCGTGTGATCGAGCAGGTAAGGACATTTTTCCGCATGTAGAGGGATCAGATCGTACCATGAAACTTTCTCGTTGGCCGGTTTTTTTGTTAGCGATTGTGTTACTGGGTAGCATCAGTGCGATGTACCTGATTGCGGCCTATACGACTGCCGACGACCGCCCAGTCGCACCGCTGGACGACGCTTACATCACCTTCCAGTACGCCCGCCAGATCGCGCGAGGTCATCCCTATCAGTACAACGATGGCGACCCGCCGACGACCGGCATGACCAGCCCGCTGTTCGGCTTCTTACTCGCGGGAGCCTACCGGTTGGGCTTCACCGGCGAACGCCTGGCTGCTTTTGCTGTAGGTCTGGGTGTGGTCTGGCTGGGATTGCTCGCCTGGTTGACGTACCGCCTCGCTTCTCGCCTGGCAGGCGAAGGAACCTGGCGGGCTTGGCCGCTGGTTGCGTCTGCGCTCGTCGTGTTCGCTGGTCCGGTGCAATGGGGCTGCTTTAACGGCATGGAGACCGGCCTCTTCACCGTGTGGGCGTTGGCGGCGCTGGATGCGTTTCTGGCCCAGCAGGTGAGCCTGTGTGCCCTGTGGTTGGGACTGGCGGGGCTCACGCGGCCAGAAGGTCTGATCCTGGCAGTGTTGACCTGGGCCGTAACGCTCGTGGAAATTGTCTTTGGACGCCGACGGTGGAAGCAACTGGCGCCTCTTTCGCTCGCCGTCCTGGTGTGCGGTGTGCCGTCGCTTATCAACTGGATGCTTACCGGTACGACGTCCGCAGCAGGCTTGCTCGCCAAATCCTGGTGGCTCAACGTTCCTTTTTATCCGGAGGAAATCGCCCGCTCCATTCTGTTGTCTTACCGACGGGTTATTCTGGGAAGATTTCTCGGATGGGAACCTATCCAGCGCTGGTTTATTCCGCCTGGTCTGCTCCTGTTCTCTGTATGGGGTTGGATTGTTCTGGGGATGCGCCGTCAGTGGCCTCCGTTGGTTGTCACGGCCTTGTGGTTTTTCGCAGGGACACTGTCCACGGCTACGCTGATCACGGTCACCTGGCACGAGGGACGCTACCAGGCTCCATTTGTGCCAGTAGTGATTCTCCTGGCTATCTGCGGGCTGGCTTTTCTACAGAAGCGGGCGACGCAACGCTGGCAAAACGCACTGCTGACGCTAGTGGTGCTCCTTTGGGTGACCTCTTCCATTTGCCTGGCCGCACGATTCGCGCATTCTTATCGTCGTGCGATCAGCACAACGTTACGCCAGCAACTGGCTATCGCTGACTGGCTGCGGGAGAACCTGCCCCCTGATGCACGTGTGGGAGTCCACGATACCGGCAGCCTGTGCTACGTTGGTGAACGTCTCACCTATGACCTGATTGGCCTGACGACGGCAGGGGCCGTGCGCCCCTGGCGGCATGGCGCAGGGAGCGTATTCGAGCGGATGGAGCATTCGCCGATGCGCCCGGATTACTTTGCCATCTACCCGGATGTGTTCTCCATTCCCTACCTGGCGGCGACCGATCTGTTCGCTGAGGAGTTGTTTCGGGTAGATGTGCCCGACTACGCCGTCGCCAGCGCCGGGCCGGTTCAGGGTGTATGGCGGGCCAGGTGGGACCTGGCGGATAGTGGCGAGCGGTTTTACCAGCCGGACGTCATTGTGCGCACGTCCGGCCTGGGGCTGGTGGATGCGCTGGACGTGGCCGACCTGGAAGACGAGGCAGCCCATCACGTAGAGTGGTGGCAGGACGTCCGTCGCCCCGGTTTCCCCACCGAAGTGTGGCAATTGACCTATCGTGTCCTTCCTGAGCGCGAAGTGCTGGACGGTGGATGGCTGCTGACCGGCGGTATCGCTTTCGACGTGGCGGCGATGCCTGGCGAACCGCTGTGGATCGTGGCGCGGCTGCACGCCCAGCAGGCCGGGGCAGTGCGGGTGGAAGTGGACGGACAAGGTGTGGGGCGGTGGGCCTACCCGGCTGTACCCGGCCAGTGGTTGGAGACGGTGTTCCAGATACCGGCGGAGACCATCGCGGGCCACCAGACACACATTGTGCTGCGAGTGGATACCGACAATCCGGACTTCCGTCACTACGCCCCTTATTACTTCTGGTTCCTGCAAGGCCAGCCAGAGGCTATGCACATAGAAATTGAGCAGCGGGTAGATGTCGTCTTCGCGGACGAGTTCTCGCTCCTGGGCTTTGACCTGCCGGAAGGGGATTGGCACCCTGGCGGCGTAGTGCCGGTGACGTTCTACTGGCAGGCCACGGCGCCAACTCAGCGCGAGGCCAAAGTTTTCGTCCACCTGTACGATACGGACGGCAACCTGGTGGCTCAGTCGGACGGTTGGGCCTTCTACGATACTCGTCCCCCATACACGTGGTGGCCGGGCGAGGTTGTGACAGACCCTCGGCAGTTGGCCTTGCCGGCGGACCTGCCAGCGGGGGTATATTCCTTGGAGGTAGGCCTGTACAACCCCGACGGATCTGGACGGCTTCCAGCCTACCAGGATGGCGTCCGTCAGCGCGAGGAACGGGTGCCATTGGCAATGCTTGAAGTGATGGAGTAGAAGCGTGCGCATTGGACTGGTTACCGGCGAGTGTCCCCCGGCGCAGGGTGGAGTGGGGGACTTTACCCGTGAACTGGGGCGGGAACTGGTGGGGTTGGGACACGAGGTGCACGTCATCACGGGCGAATGGCGGATGGCGAATGGCGAATCGCAAATCGGCAATCGCAAATCGCAAATCAGCAAATCAGCGAATCAGCAAATCGCAACGCGGAACACGGAACACGGAACACGCAACACGCAACACGCGACACCAGAGGTGTTCGTGCATCGGGCCGTCGAGGGGTGGGGGTGGGGGTGCTGGAGGCAGGTGTTGGCGCTGGCGCGGGAATTAGAGCTGGAAGTGCTGGACGTGCAGTACCAGGCTGCGGCCTACGGGATGCACCCGGCGATCAACTTCGTGCCTCGACCTCAGGACCGGCCGCTGGTGGTCGTGACGTTTCATGACTTGAAGGTGCCGTATCTATTCCCCAAAGCCGGGCCACTGCGCTGGCAGGCGGTGCGCATGCTGGCCCGGCGGGCCGACGGGGTCATCGTCACCAACCAGGAGGATTATCTGCGGCTGGAGAGGGAAGTCCCTTCCGCGCGGTTGAGCCTGATCCCCATCGGCAGCAACATCCCGCCCGTCCCGCCGCCGGGATACGACCGGGACGCCGAGCGGGCCCATTGGGGGGCCGGGCCTGACGACCTCGTGCTGGGCTACTTTGGCTTTCTCAACGAGAGCAAGGGAGGAGAAGAGCTGATCCAGGCGCTGGGCTTGCTGGTAGAGCGGGGGATGCAAGCGCACTTGCTGATGGTCGGCGGGCGGTTTGGCAGTTCCGATCCGACCAACCGGGCTTATGCCGAACGGGTGGAGGGGCTGATCGCCGGATGGGGTCTGCAGGAGCGGGTGCACTGGACCGGCTACACGCGGCCTGAGGAGGTCTCGGCCAGGCTTCTGGCGACGGACGTGTGCGTGTTGCCGTACCGGGACGGGGTTTCCTTCCGGCGCGGGACGCTGCACGCCTGCCTGGCCCACGGCCGGGCATTGATTACCACACGTCCGGCAGTGCCGCTTCCGGAAGTACAGAATGGAGAGAATATGTTATTGGTGGAGCCGCGAGACCCAGAAGGGCTGGCGGAAGCGGTGACGCGGGTGGCGACCGACCCGGCACTGCGAGTGCGGTTGGAAGCGGGAGCGGCAGTGCTGGCGGCAGAGTTCACCTGGGAACACATCGCCCGCCAGACCGCCGCGTTCTTCAGGAGGTTGTAGCGTGGGACGGCGCGCCGAGAGAACCATCCTGATACTGATCTTGATTCTCTTTATCGCCCTGGGCGTGACGTACAGCATTGTCGTGCCTCCCTTCGAGGCTTCCGACGAATTGTGGCACTACCCCATGGTCAAGTACATTGCTGACCACTGGACCTTGCCGGTGCAGGACCCGGCGCACGTGGGCCCATGGCGGCAGGAGGGCAGCCAGCCGCCGCTCTACTATGCGCTGGCCGCTGCGGCCACGTTCTGGATTGACACGTCGGATGTGGACACCGTGCGCTACCTCAATGCCCACGTGGACAACGGCGTCGCCACGCCCGACGGCAACATCAACCTGGTGGTCCATCACCCGGCGCGGGAGGCCTTTCCCTGGCGCGGGACGATTCTGGCGCTCCACCTGGTGCGCCTGCTCTCCGTATTGATGGGGGCTGCGGCAGTCTACCTGACCTATCTGATCGTGCGCGAAATCCTGCCCGACGAGCCAACGCTGGCGCTGGGCGCGGCGGCCGTCCACGCCTTCACGCCAATGTTCGTCTTCATCTCCGGCGCGGTCAACAACGACAATCTGGTCGTGCCGCTGTCCAGCCTGGCGTTGTGGATGCTGCTCAGAATGGCGAATGGCGAATGGCGAATAGCGAATGGCAGATTGCAGATCGGTGGATCGGCAAATCGGCGAATCGGCAAATCGCAAACCGGCAAATGGCGAATGGCGAATGGCGAATCACACATCACGTATCACGTATCACGCATCACGTATCACGCATCACGTTTCACGTATCACGCATCACGCACCACGCCCATGTACGTGGCATTGGGCTTCGTGCTGGGGCTGGCTGCGCTGACCAAGACCAGTTCACTGGCGCTGACGGTTTTGACGGCGGTGGTTGTGGTCGTGCGGGCAGTGCGGCGTCGCTCGTGGCTTGAGTTTTTCGTCGGTGGGCTGGCGACGCTCGTGCCGCTGCTGGCCGTCGCCGGTTGGTGGTATCTGCGCAACCTCCGGCTCTACGGCGACCTTACCGGTTTCAACGCCTTCTTTGTGATCCTGGGCACGCGGGACGTGCCGGCCGGCCTGGCCCAACTGTGGCGCGAGCGGTACAGTTTCCTGGCTGGCTACTGGGGCAACTTTGGCGGCCTCAACGTCCCGATGCCCGCCTGGGCCTACGGTGTGCTCAATGGGATTGTCGTGGCAGCGGCGCTCGGCCTGGCCGTGCAAATCGGCAAATCGGCAAATCGGCAAATCAGTAAATCAGCAAATCGGCAAATCGCAAATCGCAAATCGCAAATCGTCCATTCGTTAATTCGCAGATTCGCAGATTCGCCATTTGCTATTCGCCATTTGCTATTCGCCATTTGCCTCCTATGGGGTCTGGGTGTCTTTGTACCCTGGATGTGGTGGGCGCGCTACACGTGGTCCTCGCAGGGGCGGCTGATCTTCTCTGCGCTGCCCGTCTGGTCGCTCCTGCTGGTGCTGGGACTGGCGGGGTGGCTGCCCCGGCGCTGGGGACGGTGGATGGTGGCCGCGTTCGCCTGCTTCTTGCTGGGGCTGGCGGTAGCAGCGCCGTGGGCCTGGATCGCGCCGGCATACGCGCTTCCGCAGCCACTGACGGATGCCGAGATCGTTGCGATTCCTCAGCGGATGGAGGCTGACTTTGGCGGGGTGATGCGGCTTCTGGGGTATGACCTGGGGACGAAAGCGACCGGGCCGGGGGGGCAGGTGGAGGTGACGCTTTACTGGGAGGCGCTGGCTTCCGCCGACCGGGACTACACCACCTTCGTGCACCTGTTGGGAGAGGGGGAGTTGCCCGTGGCACAGCGGGACACCTTCCCTGGCCTGGGGCGACTCTCGACGACGCGGCTGACACCGGGGTACGCTCGGGCCGACCGGTACGTGCTGCAGGTGCCCGATACGGCCTACGCGCCGGACGTAGCCCAGATCGAGGTGGGGTTGTACGATGCTGCCACGGGGACGCGGCTGGCAGCAACAGCGTCCGATGGGAAACCCCTCGGCGACAACGTGCGCTTTGGGCAGGTAGAGCTCCGGCCGCTGCCGGGTGACGTTCCTAACCCCATCTCCGTCAATTTTGGGGACAGGATGGCGCTGGTGGGTTACGATCTGAGCGCGCGGGCAGTGCGGCCTGGCGACACGGTCACGCTGACGCTGTATTGGCGGGGCCTGCGGCTAATGGACGTCAATTATACCGTCTCGGCTCAGTTGGTGGATGCCGGACAGCGCAAGGCTGCCCAGTACGACGGATGGCCGCTGGGTGGAGCTGCGCCGACGGCGACCTGGGAGCCGGGGCAGGTGCTTAGCGATCCATACGAGCTTGCGGTCTTCCAGGATGCTCCACCTGGGGTATACGACGTGCGAGTGGTGGTGTACGTGCTTGAGGGTGGACAGATCGTGCATGTGCCGGTGATCCCAGAGGGTGGGCGCATGCTTTCTAACTACCAAAAATTGACGCAGGTGCGGGTGGAACCGTGACGATGGTGCGCATCGGCATAGATTATACTGCTGCGGCGCGCCAGCGCGCCGGCATTGGCCGCTATACCCGCGAGTTAGTGGGGGCGCTCCTGGCGTTGAATAGCCCACACCAGTACGTCATGTTTGCTGCGACTGGAGGATTGGGGAATAGAGAATGGAGAATGGAGAATGAAGGATGGAGAATGGAGAATGAAGGATGGAGAATGGAGAGTGGAGAATGGAAGGTGGAATGGCGCGCGCTGCCGATCAGTGACGATTGGCTGGCCCGGCTCTGGCACCGCTTGCGCCTGCCTGTTCCAGTCGAGGCCATCACCGGTCCGCTCGACGTCTTTTATTCTCCCGATTTCGTCCTCCCGCCGA
>Ga0172365_10002294_pt1 | contig 13975 bp, 10 predicted proteins | sample LakKivSesite48cm_FD_114535 | JGI IMG/M metagenome (GOLD analysis project Ga0172365, IMG submission 114535) | Sediment microbial communities from Lake Kivu, Rwanda - Sediment site 48cm | ecosystem: Environmental > Aquatic > Freshwater > Lake > Sediment | place: Rwanda: Western Province, Lake...
CTCTTCACTGGGCTATCTCACCCCAGCCGAGTTCGAGGAACAGTGGCGAAGCGAACAGATTCTGCCCCTCGAGTTGAACTAAGAATCGCCCCAGAGCTGTCCAATCTCAGGGGGTCAGTACAAAACGCAGCAATTGTGTTGCCAAGATTAGTGGGAAGCACTGCATCAGTTGCTGAAGGGTAATGGAGGTCGAGATCGCGTTCCAGTTGTGCCAACTGGATCTTTAAACGCTGCCAGTATTTGGACTCATCTCCAGTTAGCGGTCGCTTATCAGGTTCGTCCGGATCAAAACCTAAGCGATTCTTGAACTGTACGCGCTGGGTTCGCAGATCATTAATTCGTCCAAGCAATGCTTCCAACTGCACGCGTTTCTTCTCCCGCTTCTCCTCCATCCACCTTTGAACGAAATCAGCTATTCTCAGCTTGTAGCGTTCAACATGAATGCGGCCTTCAAATAAACGGATCAAAGGGAAGTTGAAGGCGTAGAGTGTATAGCTGAGCATCAGAGCCAGTGAGATTATTGCAGTTACAATGGGAGGTGAGGCGATATCAACACCTGGTAACGCCTTAGGCATTATCAGGTACGCATTCACGAGAACGAACAAGCCAGCAGGAAAGATCGTCGCTACCTGAAGCGACTGCGCAAGAGCTTTGACAGCGTCTTTGATCGCATTGATGCTCACGTGCTCCTCCTACACAATGTTGGTGAGTTATGCCAAAGTGCAGGCTGATTGTGACACAAGACTACATTGCTACTGATCCAACGTCAACCGGGTGTTGCGCGGATCGTGGCCACGCATATTCTGATTCACAAAGCTGGCGAAGCGACGTTGCAACTCCTCGATGGTGCAGGGCAGGCCGCCCTCTTTCAGGGCTTCCAGCAGGCCATCCACCGGTAGCGTAAGAGCTTCGATACCGCGCAGGGCTTGAGTAGCTGCGGCCACGAAACCTTCGGGGATGGCCGGATCATCGTCACGCTGATCCAGGAATCGCTCAACCGGCCTCCGCTCGGCTGGTGTCATCGCCTCCAGGCTGCGCTGGGCGGTCTCACTGGTCAGGTTGGCCTGCAGTGCCTGCCGCCAGCGGATCAGCAGGTCGTCCAGGCGGGAGTCGAGCCGTTCCAGCACTTGGTCGGCCTGGCCGTCGTGCCGCTGCTGTGACGGCCGCAGGTGACAGTAGGGACAGGTCGGTGTGTCGGCGATAACGCCCTCGTGGAATTCGCGGCAGGTGGGCAAGCGCAGGAGCGCCTCTTTCCAGCCCTCCAGTTCTGCACGGTTCAGCAGGTCAATGGCCGACAACGTGTTCAGCGCTGCGAGCCGGGAATCGTTGTAGAGGCGTTGGCGGCGGTCGTCGGCCTGGGGGCCCAGCACCAGTTGGCGGTGCAGTTCGGCGTAGGCAGCGACGTAATCCGCTTTCAGCGCCTCCAGTTCGCGGGTCAACGCCGGACCGCCGCGTGACTCCTCTCCTCTGCCCAGGCGTCGCACCTCATCTAATACCGTACGACGGGTGTCGGTCGCTCGCTGTGACCAGGGGTGGTCGTCAGGCAGGTTGGCCTGAGCCTCAGCCAGATAAGCGGTCACCGGCTGGATCTGGCCTACAAGATCCAGCAATTGCTCCGCCCGCTTCGCAACCTTGCGATCATCGAGAGCATCTGTGATCTGCTCCACCGTCAGGCGCAGGTTACGCAGTTTGCCTACGGTGTTAAAGCGAGCCAGTTCCTCCAGAAACTGCTTGTATCCACGCAGGGAAGGGAGGAGATCTGTTACGGAGAGGGTAACTGCTGGCAGATCGCTACTCATCACCAAGCCGGCCTGGACCTCGATAGTAAAGCGGTCAGTGAAGAGAGACGTGTTCCACAATTGCAGTCCTTGCTGGAGACGGCCCTGGATGGTGGCCGTCCGTTCCAGTTCCACCTGTATCGTGCGCTGAAGTTCCTGCACAGCCTGATCGCGGGTGTTTTCGTTGCGGACAAGCCCTGGTGTCAACCCCAGCCCCTCAAAGATCATCGTCCATAGATTAAGTGGCAGGGTGCGCGGTCGCTTGTAGAAACGAAAGTCTATCAGGTCGGCTATTGCCGTCATCGCTGCACGTTCGACAGTACTGGCGTCCAGTTCTACCCGCCCGCCCAGGTTGAGTACGATGTCACCGTTGTAAACCAGGGCCAGCAACACCACAACTGCCCACTCTGGCTCCAGACGGAAGAAAACGTCCTTTTCGATGGGCTGAATGCCGCCAGCCACCTGTTCGATCAACTCACCTCGGTTCACTACTGTTCCTTCCGGCTTGCTTTGCAGCATTTCCAGGTAGCGACGCGCATAGCGCGACTGATAGGGACGCACGATGCCTTCCTCGTCAATGAGCTCCAACCCTTCCAGCACAGCCAGAGCCAGGTGGGTGCGTCCCCGCCCGGCCAGAAAACGGATCGCTTCCATGGCATTGGTAGGACGGGCCGCGTCGCTGATCGGCTGGGATAGACGATGGAAGGCAGGGTAGTCGGGGTAGCGTTCCTCAAACTCAGGCGACAGGAGGTAAGCAGCGATTAAGCGCAACAGTTCTTCGATTGTCTGGCTGGCGGTGCTGCGGGCGCGGGGTAGCACCACTCCTACCGGTTCGGTTACGCCCTGGTAAGTCACCTGCAAGTGATCCGTCAGATGCTCGCGCAGCCAACGCAGTAGCCGCCGCAGGTGTTCATCGGCCTTTTCAGCATAAACCTCTCGGTGCGAGGCTGCCTCAAATGCCATCGCACGGGCGCCAGCGTACATGCAAACGAGATTCTCGAAGTTCTGGTCAAGCCCCATCAACTGGAAGATGACCTCATCGGGCCGCTCCTCATCGTGCCATTCGCGGTCCAGGAAGGGCGGCAGCACATAGACATAGAAGTCGCGCGGAGGCTGAGCAGTGCTGCGCTCGTCGGGTACGCCAAAGAAAAGGTAGCCGGGACGGGTCACCTTATGCTCGTCCCAGGGCAGCTCATAGAACCAGATACGGTGGCCGGTAATGTAGGTGGTGTCGCTCAGGTTAAGGGCCTGGCGCAGGGCGTCGAAGAAGTAGCGGTTGAGGTCGCTCCTCTCCATAAACTCGCCCCGCTCGCTGATCTTGGCGTCGAAGTCAATGTCTTTCTTGACATCCAGGTAGTACTGGCCGTTGGCCTCGTTGTAGGAGATGTATTGGCCGCTGACGGTACGCATAATCTCGCGCAGCGCCACCTGCACCTGATCCAGCAGGAACTCGGCCGACGGTTCAGGAAGGTGCACGTGCAGGCAGAGGTCGTCGCGCAGCTCCTCCGGCGTGGCGCCCAGTGGTATGAGGATATCACTGGTGGTCAGCCGGTGGACACTGAGGGCGTGGACAATGCGCATGGCCACGGGGAGTAGATGCGGGCGAGTGTAGGCATTGCGGATGCGTCCCTCCAGCACGTTGCTCTTCTCGATGACCTCACCCACGCCGGGCAAACCGCGCATGCTGGGGTTCTCGCGGAGTACGTCCCAGTAATGGTCGTAGGAAACCAACCCGGGCTGATCAGCGGGCACCTCTTGATCGAGCAGGGCACGCATGGCCAGGCTGAAGGTCTTGAGCACTTCCCGCTTTTCGGCCACGTAGACGCGCTCAAAGGTCTCGATGTAGGCCGGATGGATGGGGAAGAGCAGGGCGAACTCATCCAGTCGCTCGGCCATGCGGCCATAGAGGGGTGTGAACTGGCGCAGATGTTCCGTGATGCGTGCCAACTGCTCGTCGGCCTTGCGGAGCAAACGATGGGATACGACGTAGGCGATATCTTCACGGGCAATACGTATCTGCTCGAAGCGATCGCGCACGCGGCGAATCTGCTCAGCTACGAAGGCAAAGCGGGGGCTGTCAAAGAGCGTTTCCTGCAAACCGCCCAGGAAGCGAAAAGGGGTTAACGCGGCCACCTCCCCTACCTCGCGCAAGAAGCCCAAATCCAGGATCAGTTGACGCTCCTCGCGCGTGCGCAAGTAGTCCAGCAACTCATCCACCACCAGCAGGATGCCGTGATCGGGGTAACGCTCTCGGAACGTAGCCACTGCAGCGATAATCGCGTCCTTATTGTTGGTCACCTGGTCCGCTGGAGGGAACGTGAAGGGCGTCCCCCAATCCTCCAATGCGATCTCTAATTCCTCCAGTAGGATGTCTCGTAGGCTGCGCGTCACGCTTCCGATCTCTACCCGCGCCACCTTGAAACGACCAGCAATGGCCTGGGCAGCCTCTTGTACCTGAGAATGGTCCAAGACCGACACCAGATCAGGATGTTCGGCCACGGCTGAAATGGCCGCCATCAAGTGCGATTTGCCCGTACCGTAGTTGCCGACGATGAGCACGCCCTTGTTATCGCGCGGAGTCAGGAACTGGAGTTGAGGAATGACCACGTTGGCGAGTTGGTCCGCCATACGATCGGAGATCACATAGGTTCGTGCCAGGTGGCGGGCGGCGTCCTCGCGATCCGCATCACGCAACTGAATGACAGTCTCAATCGGTTCGAACTCAAACAGATCACGGTAGCGCATAGGGACTTCCTCCCCGAAGTCGTATACGAACGACTTGCTCATAGTGCGCACTTCAGTGCGTCATTTCATTCGAGAACCTTAACGAACACCTCTGGCTTGCGCCAGGTACGGTAGTGGCTGTGGCCAGGCACAGCGTAGGCTAGCACGTTATCCACGTAACTGCCGGGCCAGGTAACCACCAGTCGTGTCACACGACCAACATCACGCATGAGCCTCAGAGGATCCACTTTGAGCGTCGGATCAAAAAGCAAGTCTATCTCAGTACATAAGACTGGGCCGGGGGCCATCTCCCTAAGATGGATCTTCATCCACTGGCGGGCTGCTCGCGAGCAAAGTCCGGGTGTCTCAGAGAGCAATACGGCGCTGAGTTCCCGACCCACAGATAGGCGTGGCCAGTCATACACCGATGACAGCTCGTTAGCCGCATCCTCTAGCCTGCTAACCGCCGGGTGCACGAGAAGAAGGCAGGTATGAGAGGTACGTAGAAAGTCAGTGACTGTGTTGTGCATAGTGCCCTCTCCTGAAACAGATCGCGCAGCAGGGCTATGAGTGGAACTTATATCCTTCTTCACTGTTCACACTCTCATGCCTCAGAAGTTACCCACAAACAGAGAATATCCTACTCCCTCCCTCCCTTGAAAATGACCTGCAACGTTAGTTATGCTGCCACGGCAAGTTCTTGGACTTGAACCTGCAACCCCAGACTTTCTAGGCAGCGGATATGGTAGTGGATAACATGGGCTCTGTTGATTTCGTCAAAGTGATGCGACCCCAATTCGCGGTACGGCACTTTGTCCCGCAGGATGAAATAGGTCGCTCCCAAAAGGCTGTGCGCTACCACCACGGCTGCGCGTTTCTTCCCCTTGCGTCGCGCAAACCGCGCATATTGCGCCGACAGATACGTGTCTTTGGTGCGTCCCGCCGCGTGGGCACATTCGATCAAGATCGCCCGCAGCCATTTGTTGCCTTTGCCGATGCGCCCGCTTTTGCGCTTGCCTGCACTCTCATTGTTCCCTGGACAGATCTTGGCCCACGAGCACAGATGTTTGTGCGATGGAAACGGACTCATGTCCACTCCGATTTCTGCAATGATGTCCTGGGCTGCCCGCCGGTCCACCCCCGGCTCTGTGTCCATGCGCTCAATATCCTCGGCGAAAGGGTGGCACAGGGCTTCGATCTGCTCTTCGCATTCGGCAATGCTCTCATCCAGGAAGTCAATATGGGCCAGAATCTGCGCCAGCAACCGGGCATGATGCGGCCGAAAGCAGCCTTCCAGGGCAGCCACCAAGTCGTCCTTCTTTTGACGCAGGCGGCCTTTGGCCAACTCCGCCAACTTCTCCGCGTCGCGCTCGCCAGCCAACAAAGCCTCCAGCATAGCTCGCCCGGAAACACCCATCACGTCGCTGGCCACGCTGGCCAGTTTGATGTTGGCATCCTCCAGGACCTTCTGCAGCCGGTTCACTTCCGAAGTCCGCATCTCTACCAACCTGCGCCGGTAGCGCGTCAGGTCCCGCAGATCGCGGATGGCTTGTGGAGGAATGAAGCTGCCCTTCAACAAACCATGCTCCAACAGTTCGGCCAGCCATTCACAATCCTTGACATCGGTTTTGCGGCCGGGCACATGCTTGATATGGCTGGGATTGATCAGCACCACCTCCATTTCGCCTTCCAGCAAATTGAAGACTGGCTTCCAATAGACCCCGGTGCTTTCAATGGCCACGATGGGACAACCATGATCTTGGAGCCAGTCCCGCAGGGCCAGCAAATCCCTGGTCATGGTGCGGCAGGTGCGCACTTCTTTCGTCCGTTGCTCCGCGGCATCGCGGGTGATCAGACACACTTTGACCTCCCGCTTGTGGACATCGATCCCGGCACACGTGGGATACATGACTTGCATGGCTTAACCTCCCAATGGATAGACTCACGGGCTGCTGAGCCTCGGTTGAGGGGTTCAAGTCTCCCTTGCGTGCTCCCCAGGCGGGGGCAACAGTTCGTGGTGCTGAGACGAGGCTCCAGTCAAACTACTCAACGAGCTTCTCGCACCATAGAAGCAACGACCTCGATGCAGACCCGTGGCAAGCCATATTATACCACATGTGCGGACCGTTTTCATCCGTCGTGGCGGCGACCGTTACGCATTGGGGACAACCTCCACCAGGGTTTCGCTGGGCCAGCCCAGGAGCTGACCCCGACACAGCCGGGCCATGGGCAGCCTGGTGATGTCATAGCCAGCCAACTCCAAGGGACATTTGCCCCGAATCCTGGGCTGGGCATCGGCCGAGAAGGGGGTGAAGCGATAGAGCTTCTCAAACACGGCCAGGTACACCTGGGCGGTCTCGATGGTATCAAAGCCGCAGAAGTTCTGGTAGTGCTGGTCAAACCGCCGGATGACCAACTCGACGGCATTGTTGGTGGTAGGGATCAGATGGCTCTCGATGCCGTTGACCAGGGTGGGCCAATGCCGCTCCAGGAAATTGAAGATGACCACAGCGGCTGGGGTCTCTTGTACGTACCGCTCCCGCAGGGCCAGCACCTCCTCGTACCGCTTCTGGGCCGTGCGTTTGGTCCTGGCCTTGAAGATGTGGTAGATCTTCTGCTTGAGCGCCTCGGCCTCGGGGTGGGTCTCGGCGTAATCGGCCCCATAGACTTCCTTGACGACCTCTTGCACGTTCTGCAAGGCGTGGAAGATACATTCGTGGTGCCGCGCTTTGAGGAAGACCTGGGCCATGAGCGGCCCGTAGTCCTGGCGCAGGTCGGTGACGATGACCTTGGGGGAGTACCCCTTGGCCCGCAGGGCCAGCAGAAAAGCATGGGCGCTGTCTTTGGTGTTGTAGGGATACATGGCGATATGCAACAGATCATAGGTGTACACATCCACCGCAAAGTAAACGTACATCCAGCGGCGCATCTCCCCTGCGGGCTTGTCGTTCTTGGGCACCAGCACGTACTTCTCGTCCATCCCCACCACCCCAGAGGAGCGCAGCACCCCGAAGAGGGCCGCGACCGGCAACAGCTCGCCGCCAAAGGCGCGCACCCAGCGGTAGGTAGTGGCCGTGGAGACCCCCACCGCCTGCCCCGCCAGCCGATAAGTGCTCCGCCCCCAGCCGTAGACTTGCAGAGCCAGCACCCGGACATCGACCCGCCACGGCGAGTAGGGCACCAGCCCTGGTGGGAAGTGGGTGAAGGTCTTCCTGGGGCAGGCCGGGTTCTTGCAGTAGTAGCGGTAGACCGGCACCTGCTGGAGTTGCCCTTGCGGGTCGAAGAACTTCTTGTAGCGAGGCTTCTTGCTCTTGCGAGCCACCCGAGTCCCGCCGCAGTCCGGGCAGCGGATGGAACCGTCCTCCACCTCTTCCCACCAGCCGAAGAGTACCTGCTCTACCCGATAGGCCCAAGGCAGAGTCTTCTCCAGCTCCCTGCCCAGAGGCAAACCGAGGGCCTCTTTCACCGCCTGAAGGGCCGCGATGTCCACCTGCTCTTCAGGGGTCAGCCCCTGCCCAGCTTCCACTTTGGACAGCAAGGTCTCAATCAGGGCGAACAGTTGCCGCACCAGCCATTCGTCTTTAGGCTGCAGGCTCTCCGGCCTCAGGCGGGATCGCTCCCCCAGGGCCCGCCGCAGCACCCCCAACCCGCTCAGGGTCTCCGCTTCTTTCACCTGGGCCAGGGTCACTTCCAACCCCTGGGCCGTGGCCTGAGCGTGGACTTCCTCCGCCGTCCACCAGATATGGCGAGCCCAGAGTTGCACAATCGCCAGTTGCTGCTCCAGGCTCAACAGCGGCCTATGCCGCCGGCTCATCAGCCGCCGCCAGTCTCCCGCCCGCAAGTACGCTATCCAGCGGGGGAAGCGCTCCTGGTGAGTGTGGAACCACCCAGCCAACCCCTCCTGGGTCAAAAGAGGGCGATGAGGCGAACCATCCACCGTCCAGATGTGCCGCAGGAAAAGCAGGAACAGCCGCCGGTCGAACTCGCAGACTGGTTGGTAGCGGATCACGAACTGGCTGCCCAGGATCACTTCATAGGTGCCATCCTCAGTGATCCGCCCGCTCGCCAAAGGGGACTCCCCCTCCACTGCCACCCCGCCCCAGGCCAGCGGACACCCCAGGCCTGGATACGCTGGTGGCCCGCCCCTCTGGAAGAGCGCCGGCTGAGCCCACCTCAGCCAGTGATACAGGGTGACCAACCCGAAGGTCAACACGGTCAGTTGGTGCAGCCGATACAACCCCCAGCGCAAGGTGCGGCCCAGCCAGCTCTGCCCCCAGGCTGGCCAGGCTATGGCACTGAGGTCTACCCCCCAACGTACCAAGGGCAAACCCAACAGGAGCAACACCCATCTGGCTGGAGGCAGGGGACCAGCCAGCAGCAGCAAGAGGCAGGTTTGCCACACCACCCGAGAACCAGTGCGGCGAGCGTAGGTCCAGGCTGACCGCCAACAGAAATGCCGCCAGCGGTGCCAACAGGAGTGAGAGGGCCGAGAAGGGGCCGTGGCATAGGCCACTGGCGGGCAAGTCACCCAACCACCATAACTGTCGGGTACCAGGCCCAGGGCGGGGAGCAAGAGCAGGCCTGTCAGGGCTATCCAGTGCAGTCCACCAGCCAGGGGCCAGAGAGTTCGTCGGATCTGCCGAGTTGTGGTACAATAGGTCATCAGCCAGCCTCCTTGAAGATGGGGAAACAGGTTCTGGTGGATAGAGCCCTATTGTACCCCATCTGTGGAGGCTGGCAATTTTATACCCACCCAGATCAGGGGGCCGGAGGGGTTTTTACGAACTCTCTACCCCCTTTCAAGGGGACAGGTTGTCCCCACCATGAAACGTTCTCCGTGGCGCGCTGCCGCGCATGGATAACTACTCTATGTTTCTCTCTTCCTTCAACTCCTCAATCTCCCGCTCCACCTCCGCAATCTCCCTCTTCATCACCTCCGGCGAGCTGGACATAGATTGAGTAGTACCAGCCACTATCTTACCGACAACTTCTCCGCTGCCCTGGCCATATCCTCCTCCGAGGGCTGGGTGTAGATGGCTGTTGTGTCCAGGGACTTATGGCCCATCAGGGTAGCCACGGTCACCAGGTCCACCCCCTCCTCTCTCACCAGGCGGGTCCCATAGGTGTGACGAAGGTCGTGGGGCGAGATGTCCAACCCCGCCTGTTGGCCATATTTCTTCACCACCCTCCAGATTCCGGAGGGGGTAAAGCCATTCCCCCTCTGCCCGAGGAAAAGATGATGATCCTCCCCTTCAGGGCGAACCTCAAGGTATTCGGAGAGCGCTTTTCTGGCGTCGGCATTCAAGGGGACTCCGCGGTACTTCACCCCCTTGCCCGCCCGGACGGTGACCCATCCCTTTCGCTCGGAGATCTCGATGTCCTCCAGGGAGAGAGCGGCCAGCTCCCCGACCCTCAAACCGGTGTTGGCCAGGACCTCGATGATGGCGATGTCCCTCTTCTTTCCACCTCGATGCACCGTGCGAAGTAGGCGCAGGAGATCGGTGTGGGTCAGAGCTTTAGGGGCAGCCTTGACCTCCTCTACCCCTTTCACCTCATCGGTGGGATCCTCTTTGATCAGCCCCTCCTTGCGGGCCCAGCGGCAGAACTTGGAGAGGGTTGAGAGCTTGCGGTTGATGGTGGCTGGTTTGCATCCCTGGTCTGTTAGCAAATAAGCCTTATAGCACTGCACATCCAGGGAGGTAATGGCCTGGGGCTTGAACGCTTCTCCGGTGGTTTTTTCGAACCACTGGGCGAAGTGCCTCATGTCCGAGAGGTAGCTTTTGATGGTGAGGGGACTTTTGCCCTCTGCCTGGAGGCTCTTTTCGAAGGTTGGAAGGTAGTTGCTCATGTTGGTCAGGAATTATATTGCGAATTTTTCCTCGATAAAGGGCCCTTTCCCAGTCTGAATTGTATCACTTTTGGGGATTTGCGCAAGGGAATAGATATTATCGTGCGAAGTGGGAGGAGAGGTTCTCATGCGAATACTTTATGCGAAGAGTCGAAGCTGCCTTCTGCTGGATCTATGCCGATGCCAAGAGCTCCTCGATGAGGGGTTTGATTTCCTCCTCAACCTGTCGGTAGGAGGGGACATCGGCCAGCTGGCGGCGCAGGGAGGCCTCCCATGCCCGCCGGTGAGTTTCAAGTTTGGCCGGTTTGAAGAAGTCGGCCCCATCACCGAATGCTACGTCCTTGTGCTCACACTTGGCCAAAAAGACATCCTTCACCGCAGGCAGGTCAAGTCTTCCAGCTTGAAACTTCAGCAGGTACCAGACGTCATACAGGTCCCGAGCCCGGCTCCTTCTCAGAAGGGCTCTCAGCTTCTCCGCTGCGATCTCCTCCAGACGATAGGTGGGAATCAGCACCTGGCAGGGATCGGAGTAAGGGTGGTGCAGGGGACGGAGATTGAGGTCCAGGATGATCCTCTCGTAGCAGGTGATGTCCAGCCTTATGCGGGGCAGACTGCCCCTTCGCTGTTGCCGCGGTCCGATGTATTCGACCTTCCCCAGATAGGCCTCCTCTCCCTCCTCGTCTCGGGTTCTTCGCAACTCCACCAGCGAGAGGTCGAGGCCGCTCTCTCTACCAGCCAGGAAGAGGGCCTGTGACAGGGTCCCGGCGATCCCCTCTTCGGTCAGAGCCTGTCGGACGGTGAAGTCGAGGTCTTGGGAGTAGCGGTACTGGGGGAAATAGGCCTTCCGGAGGGCTGAGCCACCCTTGAAGACCAAAGCAGGAGCGAGGATGTCGTTCTCGAAGATGCCCCTCAGCACCCAGCTGAGGACATAGTCATGCTCGACCGTCTCCAGGCCCACACCCCTCCGAGCCGCGGTGCGCCGCACTTCGTCGAGGGTGATCATCTAATGGGCCCTCCAGTCCAAGAGATCGCCCCTTTCCAGGTTAACCTTCAGCTTCCACCTGCTGTTGTATGGTCCATTTCTGCTGGCCAGGGGGTCCAGAAGGCTGTAGCCTGAGGAGGTCATCCTCTGCCAGGTCTCGACACACTTCCCCCTTACCGGCAAATCGAAGATCTCTGCCAGATAGCCCAGGCGCTTGAAGATGGTCCTGTTGCCCATGCTTTCAGCGTATTGGGTGAGGACTTCGAAATCGAGGCGGCCTTCCTCTGCGCCATACCACAGGCCCTTGGCCGCCTCGACGATCCCTCCCGCATATTCGGGGTGATCGAGGCAGTCGAGGACCGCCTTCTCCGGCTGGGCGACGTTCACCTTCTGCTCCTCAATCCACTCTTGGACGAAGCCGAAGAACTTCCTGGGGACCAGGGTGACAAACTTGTAGGTGAGGCCGGAGACCTCTACCTCTTGCTTGCGCCTGGTGGTGGCCACGAAGACGGTCTGCGAGACCTGCTCGGTGAAGCCGTAGTAGTTGAGGGCCGTCCAATAGGAGATGTAATAGGGGCTGACCAGGGAGGCGGCGATCACAAACTCATGGTAGGTGTAGAGGCCCTCGACCCCCGAGGCCAGGGGAAGGATCATGTACTTGCCCTTCTCCAATCGCTTGAGCCACCGGCGGTTGACCAGGTCATGCAGGAGCTTGGCGATGGCTTGGGGGTCACCGCCCAGGACCTCCAGGGCATCTTGGCTGGTGAAGAGCTTTTGTCCTCTCGCGGCCAGGGTGGCCAGTAGTCGGCCGCTGGTTCCCCCCAGGCTCTTTCTCTCTGTGTGGTCTACATTCTGTGTAGTCATTATTACCTCCAGGGTAATAATAACATCAAAGAGGGTGAATGTCAAGGCCTTGGCTCAGTGGATCCTGCTCCTGCCTTGGGTGCCGGTCACTTCCTCATAGGCCAGGTCGAGGCTTGCCTGCTGGGGGGAAATTGGACCGGATCGCGGGACTTCTGGCGGAGGAAAGGATATTATCGTGCGTGTCAAGGGGGATAGGTTATGTTCAGCTGAGGAAGACTATGCGAGGAAGAATTGTGGCCTTAGCAGCTCTTGAAAGATGCATTTTCTTGGGAAGACCGAAGCATACTCTTTGCGGATAATAAATATTATGAGGGGAAAAAGGAACTTTGGGAAAGAAGGGAAGAGCTGGGCATCGCCGAGTTCTATTTGGGAAACGGAACCCTTTTTTCCCTGGCCGAGGAGCTGAGAAGGAGATGATCATTAAGCGATGAGCAAAGAGCTTGAATTCAGAGAGGTCACCGGCAAAGAGTTAGTTGAGAAGCTTGAGGCTCTGGTTAAGCAGATGAGTGATCCGGAAAAGAAATATCAGCTTCAGGTTGAGCTCAAGGATGTGGAGTTTGAGGCTGATGAGGCAAGGGCTGAGGCTTTGGGGATTGAGTTTCCGGTAGGCAGTATTGGAGAGGCAGAACGTTGCCTTCGGGAGCAGGTCATCATGCCGGTGAGGTTTGCGGAGCAATTCGACGAGACTGTCCACCAGGTGGCTGCCTTTGATCCGACACCCGTGGGCTACAGCGGCTTTATGGGCTGCGTGACCCATTCTTTGGCCTTGACCGACCAAGGATTGTTCGAGATTGGTCGCTATCCGGCAGTTAGTCTGACCGAGCCTTCCAAGGTCTGGCAGTGGTTCCTCCACCGCCGGCTGATGACCGCCAAAGAGGTCGAGGAGCTTGGGAAGGCTGGAAGATCTCCCCAAGAGATTCTCGAACTGGTCTACGAAGGTGTGACCGGAAAATCAAGATAGATACCCCTCTATTCGAAGTCCTCCTACCCCAACCGATACCCTATTCCCCGCACCGTCCTGATGTGCGGCGGCAATCAATGTCCTTTGCGTGACGCACCATCCCTTCCGCCGCCTGTTGTGGGGCGTGTGTTTTGCGCCGTCCGACTATCAATCAGCACCGAAGCAAGCCATCCGGATGGGAATCTGTGGTGACGAATATGCGTAGAGAGCCTGGAAGGATACTGATTGTTAGAGGGGTATACTCTACAATTTCTCCATCCACATTGACCTCTAATGAAGGGGTAGTATCTATCACGATTTGCGTTGCCCTATAGCAAATAAGGTTGTCGTTCTGAAGGTGACTGCCCATCCAGACATCCAGTGTCACACGGATAAGGCTACATAGTGACATTTGCTTCAGCGCATAGATGTTCAAAACATCGTCAGGCTGGATAAATCCAAGACGCGGCCAATCAGCCACATATGCCCCATTACACATAATGACCTGGATCGAGGGGATTCGCAACGTCTCAGTTGCCATGCACAGGGCAAGATCGAACACATTGCGACGCGACATCGCTCGGATGATGCTGGGTAGATACGCTATATGACCGGTTCGCCTTTTTAACGTTTGAGACAAATGCTTGGTGACTTCTACCGACATGCCAATGCTGACCATGTTGAGAAATAGTGCATTGTTAGCACACCCTACATTGATACAGCACGTTCGACCAGACGCTATGGCTTGACAGGCTTCATCTATGGAACGAATACCAAAGCCTCTAGCAATTCCATTACCTGTACCAAGTGGGATAAAACCCAAAGTAGTATTTGAGTGA
>Ga0172365_10002295_pt1 | contig 13973 bp, 11 predicted proteins | sample LakKivSesite48cm_FD_114535 | JGI IMG/M metagenome (GOLD analysis project Ga0172365, IMG submission 114535) | Sediment microbial communities from Lake Kivu, Rwanda - Sediment site 48cm | ecosystem: Environmental > Aquatic > Freshwater > Lake > Sediment | place: Rwanda: Western Province, Lake...
GACTGCATTTCTGTAACCGAAGGAACCGTGCCCCAGATATTGGGCTGGCCTTTTGCCGTCTTGTCATCGGCAATTTCCCCCATCGGCGAACTCGGAGTGATGGGGTATATTGCGATAACTTCATTTGTCGCGTGCGCCACGTATGCCGCCGCTGTATTGCCGTCAATCGTTATCATTCTACGCTTCATCTTTTTCTCCACTTACTATAACTCAATGATTACCTATGCCATCACGCTGTAAGCGTTTAGTCGGCGCACCGGAAAAACACTTTTATACAACTTTTTCGAGCATAAAGCAAGGCACGCACCTCTGAAAAAAGATTTTTGTTTTTGCCAGCATTCAGCCGATATTATTGGAAAATAGCCACAGAGGACACAGAGTCCACAGAGATAAAAAAATACCTGCTCTGAGTTCTCTGTGCTCTCTGTGGCAAGAAAGATAAAGGGCTAAATCAATGAAAAAGAGCTATTCAGCAACGATAGCTATAGTGCTGGGCCTCTTGGCCGCGTGTTTAGCTAACACGGTTTTCGCCCAAGACAGACCTTCAGGGCAAAGAGTATTGATCGGTTTCAAAGATGGGCTTGGGCAGCAGGCCGCCGAGAACCGCAGAATCTGGGTACGAGATCTCGGCGGTGAAGTCCACCATTCCTTTCGGTTCTTGCCGCTGGTATCAGCCGTATTGCCAGAACACCTGATCGCCAAACTGAAAAATCGCCCAGAAATCGCTTATATCGAAAATGACATAATGATGCGTGCCATCGCGCAGGAGACTGCCTGGGGCGTGCAGCGCATAGGCGCAGACCATGTATGGAGCACAAACACAGGCAAAGGCGTAAACGTGGCAATTCTGGATACAGGCGTGGACTACGACCATCCGGACCTGGCGGGCAACATCGCCGGCGGTATAAATTACGCCGGCTCGTGGTGGAAGGATGGCAGCACGAACAAACTGTACTGGGACGACAAATATGGACACGGCTCCTACTGCGCCGGAATAGTCGCAGCATTAAACAATAACATCGGCGTAGTGGGCGTTGCGCCTGGTGCAAGTCTGTGGGCAGTGAAGGTTCTTGGCGATAACGGCTACGGCTACATAAGCGACATCATCCAAGGGCTCGAGTGGTGCGTGGACAACGGAATAGACATCGCTTCAATGAGCTTTGGTGCAGCCGAGTACAGCGAATCGTTGGCGAACGCCTGTAATGCAGCTTACAATGCGGGCGTATTATTAGTTGCAGCAGCAGGCAACGAGAAAGGCGGCCCCGTGATTTACCCCGCCGCGTATAAGTCGGTCATTGCCGTTTCGGCGACAAACACTAACGACGTGATAGCAGATTTCTCAAGCGTAGGTCCGGAAGTTGAGCTGGCAGCACCAGGCGTAAACATAAAGTCCACATACACAAACGGTCAATACGCTATCGGCAGCGGCACTTCGGCGGCCTGCCCACACGTGGCTGGAGCAGCAGCCCTGGCCTGGGCCGCCGAGCCGAGTTTGACAGCCGAGCAACTCCGTATCAAGCTCCAACAAACGGCAGAAGATCTCGGCGCTGCCGGACGGGATAACCTGTACGGATATGGTCTGGTTAATGCTGCGGCAGCGGCACAAGCAGCGGACATACATGACATAGCTGTCACAGCTATTGCCGCTCCAAGCTCGGTTTTTGTCGGAGATGTGGTTGCGATTAACGTGACTGTGCAGAACCAGGGTACGTTCAATGAATCTTTCGACCTGTTGCTGACCGACAACAAGGACGGCGCGACTATAGGGACGCAGTCATTGAGCCTGGCAGCAAGCAATTCTGAGACGGTTAGCTTCTCCTGGGACACAACCGATGCCAGCGTTAGCAGCCACACCCTGACAGCGACTGCCGGACCAGCGGCTAATGAAACCGATACTGCGGATAACTCCAGAAGCACGACTGTCACCGTAGAAATACCGGCATCACCCCTGACGGATATCGCCATCACAGCCGTAACCGCCCCCAGTAGCATTGTTGAGGGCGACCTGGTCAGTGTGAGCGTTACCATAGAAAATGCAGGCAACCAGGACGTGAAATCTAATATAACCGTTACCCTTAGCGATGATACCGATCATATCACTATCGGCACCCAGACAATCACCGGTGGTCTGGCTGCAGGCGATTCTTCAACTGTCAATTTCTCCTGGAACACCAGCGGGGCAACTATCGGCAAGCATACATTGACTGCCCACCATGACTTTGCCGATGATGATGGCGGCAATGATTCTGGGAGCACAACAGTCACCGTGCAGGAAAAGCCAGCCGTTCCCGTAGCATACGTGAATATTGATTTGTCAGTGCAAGCCTTCTGGACAATTTGGCGCGCAGCGACAACGGTGACCATTACAGACGGTGCGGAGGTCATCAACGGAGCAACTGTGCGGGGCCGCTGGAGTGGTGTTTATAAGGCGAATGTCTCGGGTACTACGCAAAACGGCCAGGTAAGCTTTAGCACGGGCTGGATTCTGACTGCCGGTACAGCCACGTTCACCGTTGATAGCGTCGTAAAGAACAGCCAGAGCTACGTTCTATTTGGGGAAACCAGCGACTCGATAAGCCATTAAGAAATATAATCCCGTGATAAACTTGCCCTGAGCCGGGTCGAAGGATCGCGTGGCTAAACCCGCCACTCGCCCGCCATATTTCTGGCGGGTAAATATTTAGCTTCCTATTGCTCAAGGCCGAAAAATTTGAGCCATTGTTGGGTTTCGCTTTCGGTAAGTCCCAGGCGTTTCTGTGCTGGCTCTTTGGCGGCCTTTTTTCGGCTCAGTTGTTTGGCAACATCATTCCAGAAAACCTCGGATTTCACGGCTGCCGATTTTCGTGTTTGGGCTGCCTTTCGTAGTCGGCGGTCGCTGCTTACGACGGCCAGTCTTCTCGGCGCGGTGCATATCTTTATCTTTTGCTCGATTACAGTATCAGCATCTGTGGCCCCGCCCACAAACAGGACTTGCAGATTAGTTATGTTATCGAATCCGCTTTTATCTGTCGGCCCAGTACCGTCAAAAATTATCTCACCACTTTCGCCGATCTGTTTAAGATACCTGCCGACAATCCGGCACAATTGAATATCGCTGATTGATTCAGCGCCCTCGCCGGCCTTCTGCACCGCCCACAACAGATTATGACCATCAATAATAAGCGGCATTTATCATTCACCTGCCTGAAACCTTACCTCGCCCTGCACGAGCGTTTTTTCAACCTTGCCTCTGAGTTTCCAGCCATGATATGGGCAGTTCCTGCTCTTGGAGCGAAATTTGGTCACGTCAATTTCATACTCAGCGTTCGGATCAATAATAGTGATATCGGCTTGTCTGCCTCTGCCGAGCGTACCCTTATCAATGCCGATTATCTTAGCAGGCTTTTCGGTCAGAAGTCGAATCAAGCCAGGCCAATCCAGAATGCCCGGCTCAATAAGGGCCTTAACATACAAACCCAAAGCACACTCTAAACTGGCAATGCCGAACGGCGCCGCCAAAAATTCCAGTTCTTTTTCACTCTGCAGATGCGGAGCGTGATCTGTCACCAGAGCGTCAATCAGCCCTTCTGCAATCGCCTCCTTCAAGGCCTCGATGTCTCTGGCTGTTCGCAATGGCGGATTGACCTTGTAGTTGGTATCGTAGTCGGCGCAACGCTCCTCGGTGAAAAACAAATGATGCGGCGTTACCTCACAAGTTATCGGCAAAGAATCCCTTTTGGCGGCTCTTATCAGCTCAACAGAACCTGCTGTCGATATGTGCTGGGCGTGGTAGCGAACATTGGTCTTTTTGACGAGCTGAATGTCCCGCCACAGCATTGCTTGCTCGGCTAATGCATCCATCCCAGGCAGGCCAAGTATTGTCGAATAAAAGCCGGTGTTCATTACGCCATCACCGGCAAAACCGTCATCCTGACAGTGCTGAGCCACAACTATATCAAACATGGCGGCGTATTTCAGTGCCCGCAACATAACTGACGGATTTTGAACACCCCTGCCATCATCGGTGAAGCCAACCGCCCCTGCCTCAGCCATAAATCCCATCTCCGCTAGCTCGACGCCCTGCCGGCCCTTGGTGATGGCGCCCATGGTGTAAACGTGCGTTTTTCTGGCCTGCCTACCTTTGCGGTGGATATACTCGACATCGGTTTCATTTTCGATGACAGGGTTGGTGTTGGGCATACACACCACCGAAGTGAAGCCAGCCGCCACCGCCGCTGCTGAGCCGCTCGCTATGGTTTCCTCTTCTTCATCGCCCGGCTCACGGAAATGGACATGAATATCAATCAAACCTGGCGCTACTAACTTGCCCGCAGCGTCAATAACGGTCAAGTGGTTTTGAGTTTTGAGTTTTAAGTTTTGAGTTAATTGGCCAACCTCTGCGATCTTGCCGTCTACGATAAGCACATCGCATTCTTTGTCAATGCCGTTTGCAGGATCAATCACCCGCCCATTTTTTATCAGAAGCTCAGAATTCATAATGATATCGCGTGCCTATAATCTTTAGTACATTTCTGGGCCGGACGCACATAGACAAATGAGTCAAGCTACAAAGACTATATTAGACAGCATATCCGCTACTGGATGGTCCTTTTGCTTGCATTCAATACGGTGATGCCTACAATGTGTCCGCCTTCATATCTAACTATAATGTCGTCGTCCATAAGTTCTGAATCATCAGCATGGCTTGGCTTCTTGAAATTGACATAAAGCACATCCGCTTCCACATCATAAGTCGTCCAAATCCTCCTGTGAGGAATCTCTAATAACTGGGGTACAAGGCTTAACATTCTTTCTATCTCTATCGCGGCCATAGCTTTGGCCTCCTTTCAAGCTGTCTTTTTCGCTTTGTCAAAAAGGCAGTAATGATAAATCCATCTTTGGTGCTTACCTCTCTATATACTACAACGATGTATTTGTCTTTCCCCACTTCTCTGACAGCCAAACATTCGTCGGTTCTGCCTTGATAAATTGCTTCAGGCTGCTCCACCGTCTCAAGGACTTCAAAATAGTAGCCAGCCATCTCAGAGTGTTCTTCTGTAATGTGAAACCATCTGTCCTCTGATAACCTGATGGATACATCGTTTATAGACTTGACCACATTCATACCAACCAACAACGTTTATATTCTATTGCTTTTTCTTAACGAGCGAGCAGTACTAAGACATCAATATCTGCCCGCAAATTCTTTATGAGAAACCCATTCACCCTGGCACGTCGCGCTCCATTCAGTGCCCGGATTTATCGCCATACGTCTGGCAGATTTACCTTTTTCGCCTTGAACCTTTTGCTACTGTGTAAGTACTTTTACCAGAAATGGCGGGAAGCGTAAAGCTAAAAGTTTAAAGCGTAAAACTGACAGCTCGCTGTCATTCTGAGCGAAGCGAAGAATCTCCGTTTCGTAGCCCAGATCCTTCGGTTTCACCTCAGGATGGCACTGAAGTGCTAGTTTTACACTTTTCGTTTTAAGCTTTCACTTTTTTATCTGTTCGTTGCAGGCAGGGTCAAATGGATTTGCGCATTTAAGCCAATCGTCGGCAAGTATTGCCAAGTCTAATGCGTCAACATAGCAATCGCCGTTCAGATCGCCGCTAAGGTGTCTGAGACACCGAAATATCGTAAATACAGAATCACTTGTGTCGGCGATAGTAGGATTTTGCAGATCGCTTATCCGCAGCAGACACCGGTCAGAATCTACCGGTGGGGTCTGCCACCGGAATGAGCCAGTATTTTCCCATTCACCAACTTTTTTCCAGCCGGAGCCATTGTCGCAGGAGTATTTGATCAGCACGTAATCTATTTCGGCACCTTCGAGCGTCTTCCATCTGATAGTGTAATCGTTTTCCGCTGCCAAGTTCTCGCCGCCATTCGGTGACAGCACAACCGGCTTCGGCAGAACCCTATAATTCCATACATCATCAGGCTCATAGACACCGTCTATACTCAGATCATTTGTATTGCGTTGCATCCATGTCAGCGTTACGTCCAAGTCATTTACATCGACCAGAACATAGCCGTACCGCTCAGCGTGGTGGACTTGCTCGACAATATAGTTGCTATTATTGCCGTCGTATGGCGGCGACCAGGAATAAAGGGGGGCTCCAGCAGTTCCGATGGTGTACTGATGAATGTCATTATCCGGGTCGCCGTCGCCGTCATCAACATGGGCGTGGTCGTAAAAGTGGTCATGGCCGCAGAGGTACGTTTGCGCCCCAGCATTTTTCAGGCTGGTCCAGAATGCATCACGGTCAGCCGGATATTTGTCCAGAACCTCACGCTGAAAGGCCCTGAAGGCAGGTTCGTGCCCAGCCACAAAAATGTGCGGTTTTGTATTAGCCGCTAATTGAGCATCAAGCCAGGCCTGATTCACCCTATGGGCAAATTCGTGCTTAATACCGGCATACTGATCGAGGCAGGCTATAAAAGCGTTGCGATGAGCGACTGAATATGTCATATACTCTTCGCCAGCAGGACCGTTGCCGGGCAGTTTCTGAGCGGGATATAAGTCACTGCCAAAAACGTTGAGCCAGCGGCGGGCGTAATTATCATTCGGGTCGATGTTATCACCTGAAGAAACATACCAGAGATCAGCGAGCTCATGATTGCCGCGACCGACATACACGCCGATGCCGGCGTCGTAAACCGGCTTCATAAGGTCTACCCATTGCTTCAATTGAGCCTCAAATTGGCTGGGGCCGGTGGTCGAGTAGCCGGAAACGAGATCGCCCGGAAATAGAACAAAATCCACGCCCTGCTTTTCAATCTCGGCAGCCAGCTCGCTCAGAATACGCTCGTTGATGCCATCAGCACTGCCGCGACTGTCACAGGTGACGATGAACCTCCACGGCTGCTCCACGAAAGATGTCGAAGAAAAAACTATAAGCAGGAAAATCGTGCTGACAAAGCTCATTGCCTTGTTTCACTATCTTGCTTTGTACGCCAATCGGCTCTGCGATTATTGTGGTCGACAAGGATCAGCAGGTCATCGGCGTTGATGACGCCGTCTGCATTAATGTCACCGAGCAAGTAACCTCCTGTAGACTTAACTCCAGCTATCCAGTTGTCCAGCAGAATGGCAAAATCCAGGTCATTCACAATTCCATCGGCATTGAGGTCGTGCCAAAAGATACTACTGCTATCCTGGCTCTGGCTATCAGTCCATGCCAGACCATATCTCTGCGCTGCATCTGTGGGCGACCGATTATCAAGGCTGCTGTACGATACAACTATTTCATAATTGGTGTAATCAGCCAGTGCCCGACAGTAAATATGCTCCACATTGTCAACTACGCTATCGCTGTAATCCAGCAAGCGGTCGTTGTTGGAGTTCTCCGGGTCAACGGCCCATAGTTCGAGCCTAAGATTGCTGTCATCGGCTGTATCAGGCTCAAAAGGATAGACCCTTTTGTAGTGTCTATTCCAAACAAGTGTGGCGGTAATGAACTTATCGGTCGCCTCACTAACAGTGAATTCATAAACGTTCACGGGTGCGTCACGTTTATCCAGCCAGTTCAAATCCCAGCCGGTCGGAGTTACCTTACCGGGCTTACTTCGGCCGGCAACAAGATGCTGATAGGCGCCGACTGCATTCAGCATACCTGCACCCTGGATGTAGTCCAGAGGAACGATGTGGTCATCGTCACCTGCCAGGCGTCCCTTATGCCAATAGGGCAATTTGGTCGCCGAGTTCATCAAGATAGCTTTCATAACGCAATTGCCTCCATCCGGCGACACAGCCAGACTCAAACTCGGCTGCTCTTTGGCTTTCTGGATGAGTAAGCCAACAGCTCCTGCCGCTATTGGAGTCGAGAAACTCGACCAGTTGCCCGTTAGCTCGTAGAGGTCGGGGGCATTTGCACTGGCAGCCAGGCAATTGCCTGGAGCGACAATATCCGGCTTGCATCGGCCATCCGCAGTCGGCCCGCAACTGGAATGCTCAGGATAAGCCAGCGCGAAGTGCGCCAGCTTGGCTGCCAGGCTCTCAGCATTTACCGAGTCAACCACGCCCACGCCTATTACATTTGCGCCCCTGCCTGGATACAGAGGAGGGTCACAGGCGTTTGAGCCATTGCCTATGCCGGCCACCACAATAAGTCCGTAATGTTCAGCCAGTGACTCGATCCCTCGTGTCCACCAGTCTTCAAATTGGCTGCCGATGCTGGCGCTGACAATATCTGCATCGGGCGGCAATTGACTAAAAACATTATTGATTAAGAAATACCAGAACTCATAGACATCCGCCTTTGCCTCCGGTGCAACACCTTGATAATAGAACCTGCCCAGGTCCGGATCAAACGCGTTGGGATCCTGGCCAAATAGTATTGAGCAAATAGCCGTTGCATGCGGCGAAACGCCCGCTGGCACTTGGCCGAGGTCGTGGAAAATGAACCTTTCAGAACTAAAGCATCTGTGCTGCACATTGGGACGGTAATCGTTTTGCGGCACGCCATCCGTATAAGTAATGCTCCGGCAGACCAGAGCAAACCTGACGCCGGAGCCTGTCAAACCAGGCTCTATACTTCGCAAGGCATAAATGCCGGCATGGTTCAGGCTCTGCGGCTGCAAGACTTTATCAGTCTGCGGTTCTTCGCCTCTGGCAACCATACTTGCAGAGCTTAGCAATGCTGCCAAACAAGCCAGGATAAGTTTGTCCTTAGTACCCTGCACCATCCTGTAACCCCGGAAATGGCGATAACACCCCACTGGGAGAAAGCCATTCTCCTACTTTTGAACCTCCCTGCCCCATAGTCTGCTGCCTCCAGATTCTTTCACAATATGATACCAGAAATCAACTTCGTTTTCAAGTAGATTATCAGGCATGTTGCATAAAATAACAGTTTTTAGCACTGAAAAGAGAGATGTTCAAAAACTTCACTGCGAAATCTTGCCCAATAGCGCCTCAGTTGCTATACTCTGATGATACTCGGACTATGTTTGTCTGAAGGGTGATCGCAGTTATGAAGGTAATTTTGGATTCCAGGCAGATTGAGAAGACCCTTAAAGACCTGGCGGGCCGCATTATCGCTGAAACCCCCAGGCAGGCGGATATCGCTGCAATCGGTATCCGCAGTAGAGGAGAAATCCTTGCCCAGCGGCTATCCAGCCGATTGTCAAAAATGCTGGGCAAAGATGTTCCGTGCGGCACATTAGATATAACGCTTTACCGCGACGACTTGAACTCGCCGCAGAGCGCTGCTCAGCCGCAGGTTCGAACTACCGAGATCGGCTTCGACATAGACGACAAAATTATCATCCTGGTCGATGATGTGCTATATACCGGCCGGTCAACCCGCGCTGCTATGGATGCGCTTATAGATTTAGGAAGGCCCAGAGCGATAAGATTAGCCGTCCTGGTCGAAAGAGCCGGCAGAGAATTTCCTATTCAGGCCGACTATGTCGGCTATAAGGCTGATGTTGAACCAGGCAAACTGGTCCAGGTTAATCTGGTCGAGTCAGACGGAAAAGACGAAGTGGTTGTTGATTAGAGGATAGCGGTTAGCAGACAGCATACAGGAAATTCTAAACGCTGCACGCTATACGCTAAAAGATGTTATGGCCTCTACAAGAAAAAACAAGCCATTCATCTGGCATCGCAAACATCTGCTTGGGCTGCGGGAGTTGAACGCCGAAGAGATAACTTATATTCTTGACACCGCCAAGGGTTTTGAGCAGATAAGTACCAGGTCGGTTAAGAAAGCCCCGCCGCTGCGAGGGAAAGTCGTAGTAAATTTGTTCTTCGAAGATAGCACCCGCACACGCAACAGCTTTACTCTGGCGGCAAGCAGATTAAGCGCAGACGTTATAGAGTTTACCGAGAAAGCCAGCTCTGTCAGCAAGGGCGAAACACTGCTCGATACAGCCAGAAATCTGGAGGCGATGGGCGTCGATATTGTTGTGATTCGGCACAGTGCCGCCGGCGCACCGAAGTTTTTGAGCAGGAATATCAACGCCTGTGTCGTCAATGCGGGCGACGGCTATTGCGAGCACCCCACACAGGGCCTTCTGGATACCTATACCATACGTAAAATTAAGGGAACTCTTGAGGGCTTAAAAATTGCAATTGTTGGCGATATAGCCCACTCGCGCGTGGCTCGCAGCGACATGTGGGCGATGACCAAGCTCGGCGCCGAAGTCACATTTGTCGGTCCGCCAACTCTCATGCCGACAGAAGTCAGACAACTGCCGGTCAAGGTGAGCTATTCGCTAGATGAGGTAATTGATAAGGTTGACGTGGTGAATATGCTTCGCATCCAATTTGAACGGCTGGGCGGCAATCCGTTTCCTTCAATACGGGAATACTCTCACTATTTTGGCCTGACGGTGGAGCGGATGAAAAGGGCCAAATCTGACATCCTGGTTATGCACCCGGGCCCAATCAATAGAGGCCTGGAGATGGAAAGCGAAGTGGCCGATGGCAGCAACAGCGTCATTCTTCAGCAGGTAACCAACGGCCTTGCCGTGCGAATGGCTGTCCTTTTCCTTGTCAATCAGGCCGCCGCACAGACATCTTGAGCCATAATGGGAGGCTAATACGAACAGACAAGGATTATTGTCAATACTACTGGTTCTCTGCCTTGTGCCACTCTGTAGTCGCAAAAGCTACGCAGATGCCACCCACCAACTGGAGCCGGCTAACGTCGGAACCATCACGGGCAGAGTCACCGACGCTCAGGGACAGTCTGTTGCTGGTGCGGTCGTAGTCCTGTGTGAGCAGAAAAGTGGCATCCCAGTCCAGGAACAAACGTGCCGACCAGTTACTGAGGCGTTTGTCGCTGCGAAAGGCAACCCTCTAAAAGACATTGCGCACGCATTGACTGACAGCGATGGCAGCTTTCATCTTGCACATGTCCTTAGAGGTGAATATCGCCTGGTCGCTCAGTCCTGGAAAGATGCTGATAAATTCAAGGGCATTTTTGAAGTAAATGGAAAACAAATACAACTGCACGGCGTTGCCGAGCACGTGCAAGTATCTCCTGAAATCCCACCGAACATCGTCATCCGTCCATTAGGTACTGGCGTCCTTCAGATTGACGAAGATATGCCTAATGATGCAACGCTGCTTGTCATAAGCACAAAGCCGACGGAGGCCGACCCGATTCTGGGCTTTGCCGGCTGGGGCGGAGCATTTATGCGCAATATGATCGGCGGCAACCGAATGCCGAAGGGCAAGACTACAGTCTACGGTCTGCCGGAGGGAAGGATTTTCATTGCCATGTTTGCCGCTGACAATGTTCCCGGCTGGACAGAAGGACAAGCCGACATAAAGCCGAACACAACAACTTTCATGGCATACGTACCCTTCGTCAACAGCTGGTCGAACAGTCGACACGATCCTCCAGAGCAGCTTGTGCCTGTCTTCGACGAGGTTAAAACGCTAATTTCACAAAAGGGCGAATCCCTTCTCAATATCCTGAAAGACAGCGGAATAGAGATCAAACCACCACAAGGCCCATTTGGCCTTCAACAGCAAATCGCCCCTCACCTAAGAAAGGAGGTGGAACTGCCAAGCGGACGCAAAACGACGTTTGGCGACGTGATGGCAGCCATTCAATACGTTCAACTACAACGGGCCGTCGAGCAGCGGAAAGAGCAGAGCAGGCAGCGGCAAGATACTGCGAAGATTAAGGATTCGATTTCCGAACCGAACACAGAAGGAAGGTATGAGGAGGCGTTTCTTGTACTGTACAAAGAACTGGCAGAGCGATACCCGTGTTTTGAACTCAAAGGAATTGACTGGAAAGCGGTAGGCGAGGAACTACTGCCCCGAGCTGGACAAGTCAAGAACAACGAAGAGTTTGGGCTTCTGTGCATGGAGTTGGTTGCGCGACTTGAAGATAGTCACGCAAGCGTGCTCGATGGCTCTGCCAAGGTGCCAAATGTATCATTCCCGCAATGGGACCCAGGCTTTGCGTGCCTGGAGGACGATCAAAAAAAGCCCGTGGTTTATTACGTAGACCCCGGTGGACTAGCAGAACAGGCAGGCGTCAAAGTAGGGATGATTGTTGTCAGCATCAATGGCGAAAAAGCTGAGGATGTCATCACAAAAACTATGAATCGGCTCACTAAGTATGTAGGGTATTCCAGCGAACGTTATCTGCGTTATCACGCACATCAATTTTTTCTCCGCCAGAAAGACAAGGGAGCAATGATCATGCTTCAACTGCTGGATGACCAGGGTAAAACGCACAACTTTGAGCTTCCTGCGACCTACGGGGTTCGCTATCTGCCGCGCCTGCCGGTGCCTAATGCCGGCATTCAGGATGCGGGCTCCGTTTCCTGGAAGATGCTAGCGGGCAAGATTGGTTATATTTATGTGCGACGGATAGGACAGGACCTGATACCGTCGCTCGACAAGGCTGTGGGCGAATTGAAGACCGCGCCAGGACTTATCATAGACGTGCGAGGGAACAGCGGCGGCGGATTCGACGCCAAGCGGGTGCCTCTCAATTTCGCCCTCGATCGGGATTCCGAAGAGCCGCAAAGGCCACGCTACAAAGGACCTATGGCCCTGCTGATCGACAGCCGGTGCATAAGCGCCGGCGAAGGCTGGGCCTCATGGTTTGTAGCCAATAAGCGAGCTCGCCTCTTTGGCCAGGCAACCGCTGGTGCATCTTCACGCAAGATAACATACGAATTGAAAAATGGCCTGTACAAGGTCAGTTTCCCTGTTAGAGCATATACAGGCTATCTCGATCGGCCAATAGAGCGCGTCGGCCTTGTGCCCGATGTGCAGGTCTGCCAGAGTGCCCAGGACCTCACAGAAGGCCGCGACACAGTCCTTGAAGCCGCGAAGCTATATCTCCATGGGCAAAGACGCCACAGTGTTGATGCCACAGGAGGATTTGCCGGTTGTACAATGGAGCCCGCCCGTTGACGGTTTATCACTCGGAATAGAGGTGCCCCAACACCCGTTCCTTTTCACGCCTGTCGTAGGCTGGACCGGGCCCATAATAATCCGCCAAGTCGATTCTGCGGGACGAATCGTCCAAGAGACATCCAATGCTGGAGGACACTGGGATAGCAAAGCCATCGTCAGGGTGCACCTCAAGAACAACTCTGCAAAGGCACTGTTTTGGTCAGAGTCCCCGGCCGTTTGGTCTGTCTCATTCTCGGCGCCAAATTTTGAACAGCCCCCGCCATGGTACGGGCAAAAGCCGCCTCCTCTTCATGGTGAGCCGATCTGCCTGAATCCAGCACAAGAAGCTGTAATGACCCTTCCTATGTCGAGGGTTTTTGATATATGGCCAAGCGTGCCGAGAGGAAACTATACTGTCACCGTGTCCTATTCGCCAAACGAACTCTTAAAATATGCACGAGGCGGCGAAGGTAATTGGACCCACCCTTTTGATGTCCCTGGCTTCTGGACTGGAACAGTTGCGACTCCAGCAATAGTAGTACGCGTAGAACACCCTGCTCAACCCCCAACCAAGTAACCACCGCCATTATAAGGCGCTCCAGCCGACCGTCCCATGCGTCGAAGTAGCAGGGCTTTGATACTCCCCGCACGCAGCAGGAAGAAAAAGTGGCAACGACTAATTGGCCAATTCATTAACTTGCCATCCTCTACACCTGTTCACAGTTATCGACATCCGCCGGTTGACTATCCCACCAGGTGCTGTATACTATCCATGCAATACATAGTGCGTGATACGCAATACGATGTTAGCTATGAAGCTGATTGTAAGAAAATCTCGGCTGAAAGGGACGGTCATAATTCCGTCATCTAAATCGCATACTATTCGTGCGGTCGCCATCGCCTCTTTGGCAAAAGGCCAGAGCACCATTGGCAATCCCCTTATTTCAGGTGATACACAGGCGGTCGTTAACTGCTATGTGGCGCTGGGCGCTCAGATCGACACCTCCACCCCGAAACTATGGAAAGTAACCGGACATGGCGACCAAATCAAAGCCCCAAAAGAGGTCGTAGACGTCGCCAACTCTGGCACAACCCTAAATATCGCCATCGGTTCAGCATC
>Ga0172365_10002296_pt1 | contig 13973 bp, 11 predicted proteins | sample LakKivSesite48cm_FD_114535 | JGI IMG/M metagenome (GOLD analysis project Ga0172365, IMG submission 114535) | Sediment microbial communities from Lake Kivu, Rwanda - Sediment site 48cm | ecosystem: Environmental > Aquatic > Freshwater > Lake > Sediment | place: Rwanda: Western Province, Lake...
CGATGGGTATGCGCGGGTCTATTCCGAGGGACAGGACGAAGAGAAAGAGGAGGTCGAGCACCCGATCCCCCGCGAGCTTCTCGAAGCCTGGGAGCGTGCGCGAAAATCCTCCGGGAAGGCATCTGATCCTGCGCTGAGCGGGTATGCCGCCGCCAGGGTGAAGCCGGAGCGGCACTTCACCAAGCCGCCTGCACGCTTCAGCGAGGCGACGCTCGTCAAGGAACTGGAAGCACGCGGCATCGGTCGTCCCAGCACCTACGCGCAGATCATCAGCATCATCCTTGAGCGGAATTACGTGGTGAAGAAGGAGGGCAAGCTCTTCCCGACCGACCTCGGACGAGTGGTCAACCGCATCCTCGTCGGCCAGTTCCCGAAGCTCTTCAACACCGAATTCACCGCCAGGATGGAGACGGAACTCGACCGGATCGAGCAGGGAAACGGCGAGTGGGAAGCGGTGCTGGGTGAGTTCTACGCCGATTTTGAGCGCACGCTCGCCGAGGCGATGAGCCGCAGGGCGGAAATCAAGCAATCCACCATCGAAAAATCGGACAAGCTCTGCGCGAAATGCGGCAGACCGATGGTCGTCCGGTTCGGCCCGCGAGGGAAGTTCCTCTCCTGTTCTGGGTTCCCGGAGTGTCGCAACGCCGAACCGCTTGCGAACTCTTCGAGTTCGTTCGACATCCCGGTGCCGGAGGGCGTGAAGTGCCCGGTGTGCGGCGGGCCGATGAACGTGCGCAACGGGCGATTCGGCGAGTTTCTCGCGTGCGCGAACTACCCGACATGCAAGGGTACCTTGCCGATCCCGACGGGGGTAACCTGTCCCAGGCCGGGCTGCGGTGGGCAGTTGGTCATCAAGACAAGTAGGCGCGGCAAGCGGTTCTACAGTTGCGACAATTACCCGGAGTGCGACGTGGTCTACTGGGATAGGCCGGTTCCCCTCTCGGAGCCGGACCCACAATCGAAGCTGATGTTCCAGTTGGAGAAGACCCGGCGCGATGGCTCGACGGTGCTCGTCCCAGCGGTCTATCCGCCCCCGCAGAGCGTGCGTTGGGGCAAAGATGGCAAGCGAACTCAGAAGAGTTCGCACGGCAAAGGGTCAACCGACGTGAAGGCAAGGATTTCATCGCCTTCACGCGACGCAAAGAAGGCGGACTCACGAGTTCGAAGGACGACGCGCACGAAGAAGACAACCGACGAGGTGAGCGCAACGGAGTGAGAGTGGATGCGAGCGGCCATCCAGGATTTCGTGACCTATCTCATCGGCGAGAAGAATTTCTCGCAGCACACGGCCAGGGCGTACCGCTCGGACCTGACGCAGTTTGCCGATTTCGTCGAGCGGGAGTTCGGGGGGCCGCTCACCCTGGAGGCGCTCAGCCGGGGTCAGGTGCGGTCGTACGTGACGTGGCTCATGGACAACGAGCGGAAGCAGCGCACCGTGGCGCGCAAACTCGCAAGCATCCGCTCGTTCCAGACCTTTCTGCGGCGCAGGAACCTCGTCTCCGATCAGGATTGGGGACGGCTTGCGCCGCGTCAGCAGCAGAAGACGCTCCCCACCGTGCTCGATACCGAGCAGATGGCGCGGCTCATGACCCTGCCGAGGAACGATACCCCGACCGGCGTGCGCGATAGGGCGATCATGGAACTGCTCTATTCGTCGGGGCTGCGCGTGTCTGAGCTTGTGGGCCTCGACGTGGCGAACCTCGACATCGCCGAAGGGCTGGTGCGGGTGCGCGGCAAGGGAGGCAAGGAACGGATCGTGCCGGTCGGCAGGATCGCCATGGAGGCGATTGATCGCTACCTCCGCGAGTGCCGCGAGAAGATCATCCCGAAGCACCTGCGCCGCCGGAAGCAGCCCGCGCTTTTCCTCAGCACGCAGGGCCGCCGCATAAGCGTCGAGCGGGTGCGCTCGATGGTCACGGGCTATCTCCGGCAAGTGAGTTCGTCGGAGCACCTTGGCCCGCACCTGTTGCGCCACGCCTGCGCGACGCACCTCATGGAGCGAGGAGCCGGGCTGCGCGACGTGCAGGAGATGCTGGGGCACGCGAGCGTCACGTCCACGCAGATTTACGTCTCCGTCGCCGCACGACGGCTCACGCAGATTTACGAGAAGGCTCATCCAAGGGCTTCTTGAAAACGGCTACGAGGGATTCTCCCATGCAACACGGCCACGCCCAACGCTTGCCGCTCCGCAGCACGACGATCCTGGGCATCGTCCGGAACGGCAAGGCTGCGATAGGCGGCGACGGACAGGTCACGCTCGGAAATACGGTCGTCAAGCACGAGACGGTGAAGGTGCGGAAGCTCTACAAGGAGAGCGTCCTCGCCGGGTTTGCGGGCAGCACCGCCGATGCGTTCACGCTCCTGGAGAAATTCGAGGCGAAGCTCGAAGAATTCCGGGGGAACCTCTCCCGCGCCGCGCTCGAACTGGCCCGCGATTGGCGCACGGACAAGTACCTGCGGCATCTGGAGGCGTTCCTCATCGTCATGGACCGGCAGCAGGCATACCTGCTCTCCGGGAGCGGCGACGTGATCCAGCCGGAGGACGGCCTGCTCGCCATCGGTTCCGGCGGACCGTACGCGCTTGCGGCGGCGAAGGCGTATCTCGATAGCTCAGACCTGAGCGCACGGGAGATCGTCGAACGCAGCCTCAAGATCGCCGCCTCCATCTGCATCTACACGAACGACCGCATCACCATCGAAGAGCTTTAGTAGTTCTCTCGGCAAGTTGATGGGTTTTGTAGGGGCATGGCGCGCCATGCCCCTACGGTTCGTTACCTGATTGTAGGGGAGGGTCTCAGACCCTCCCACGTTCGGCATACGCCACATGAACTTGGCGAGAAGGCTATTTGGTGGTTCTCTCGCATTCTTCGCACCACCGGGAGCTAATCCACACATGACCGTCCCGTTGATCTTCGCGGCGAGCAAGCCGGGCCGCGTCGGGCACGATCTTCCGCGCCCTGACGTGCCCACGAAGCCCCTTGACGAATTGATCCCGGCGAGGTTTCTGCGGAGGACCCCGCCGCGCCTGCCTGAGATGAGCGAGGGCGAGGTGACGCGTCACTTCGTGAACCTCTCCACGATGAACCATCACATTGACAAGGGGATGTACCCGCTCGGCTCCTGCACGATGAAATACAACCCGAAGGTCAACGAGGTGGCCGCCCGTCTACCCGGCTTTGCGGAGGCGCATCCGCTTGCGCCTGCCGAAGCCGTGCAGGGCCTGCTCTGGCTCATCTACGAGCTGGAGGGCCTATTGCGCGACATCACGGGCTTTGCCGGGGTCACCTTGCAGCCGCCCGCCGGAGCCGCGAGCGAACTGACCGGCCTGCTCGTGATGCGCGCGTACCACAGGAAGAAAGGCAACCGCAAGACCCACGTGCTGCTCCCCGATTCGGCGCACGGGACCAACCCCGCCTCTGCGACGCTCGCCGGGTATGCCTCGGTGCAGCTCAGGAGCGGCCAGGACGGAAGGCTCTCGCTCGACGCCCTGCGTGCGGCGGTCAACGAGGAAACCGCCGGGCTGATGATTACCAACCCGAACACGCTTGGCCTCTTCGAGACGAACATCGGCGAGATCGCCGAGGTGATCCATTCGGTTGATGGCCTCGTCTACATGGACGGCGCGAACTTGAACGCGCTCCTCGGCATCGCCAAGCCTGCCGCGACGGGCGTGGACATGTGCCACATCAACCTGCACAAGACCTTCTCCACCCCGCACGGCGGCGGCGGACCGGGCGGCGGCTGTCTTGCGGTGGCCGAGCCGCTTGTGCCGTTCCTGCCCGTGCCGCGCGTGGAGCGTCTGAGCGAGGACCGCTACGCCTGGACGTGGGACCGGCCCGACAGCATCGGCAAGGTGCACAGCTTCTGGGGCAACGTCGGGATGATAGTCCGCGCCTACCTCTACATCCGTATGCTCGGCGCGGAAGGGCTGGAGCGCGTCTCGCGCACGGCGATCATCAATGCGAATTACCTCTTCTCGCGGATCAAGGACCTCTTCGAGACGCCTTACGCCGGGCCGTACATGCACGAGTTCGTCGTATCGGGCGACCGGCAGAAAGCAAACGGCGTGCGGACGCTCGACATCGCCAAGCGCCTGCTCGATTTCGGCGTCCACGCTCCGACGATCTACTTCCCGCTCATCGTCTCCGAAGCCCTGATGATCGAGCCGACGGAGAGCGAATCGAAAGAGACGATTGACGCCTACGCGGAGGTCCTGCGGCAGATCGTGAAGGAAGCCGAGGAGGAGCCAGGAACGGTGCAGGACGCGCCGCACACCACCCCCGTCGGCCGCGTTGACGAGGTTCGCGCCGCACGACAACCCGACCTGCGGTATGCGTTCAAAGAAGAGGGGTAGTGGAGTGCATGTTGGGACGTAGGGGCGAGGCATGCCTCTCCCCTACAAGATGTTGTTTCGACACACCTTGTAGGGGAGATTGGCGAGTTGCCATTGTAGTCCGTGATGGAGTGTTATTACCTGGAACCTGTATCACTTAGAGAGTGCGCAATCGTAGTAGGGACACGGCGCGCCGTGTCCCTATGTCGCCCTGAACAGCAGGACCGCTCCGCCGGTGAGTCGGCGCGATTCCAGAGGCATCCACCCGCTTTGGGCAAGCTCCCGTTCGAACTCGCGAGCGGTGCCGAACCCGGCGATGCTGCGGGCGAAGTATTCGTAGGCCGGTCGTTGCCGGGCGAACACCGCGCCGAGGACAGGTACCATCCATCCCTCGTATCGCTCCACAAGCCTGCCCCACAGGCCTGAGCGCGGCGTGAGCACTTCCATCACGAGCAGGCAGCCGCCGGGACGAACGACGCGCCGAAGCTCCCGGAGCGCACCCGTCCGGTCGGCGATATTGCGTATCCCGAAGCACATCGTCGCGGCGTCGAACGCCTCATCGGCGAACGGCAGCGCAAGGCAATTCCCCCGGCACCACCTCACGCTGAGACCGTCTCCTTTCTCCCGTGCGAGCGCAAGCATCGCGGGCGCGGCGTCGAGGCCGACCACCTCGTGCCCCTTCTGCCGCAGGGCAAGCGCCACATCGCCGGTGCCGGTGCAGACATCGAGCACGCGGCGGTGGGACGCACCGTCGAGCGAGCGGACAAGCTGACGCCGCCACCACACATCCAGGCCGAGCGTCATGATGCGGTTGAGCCGGTCGTAGCGCGGGGCGACCCGGTCGAACATCTCGGTGACGAAGGAGTGGTGATCGGGGTCGTCGGGGGTTGCGCGATAGGGTTTCATGCAGCGTGGCCTTACGGCGAATCAATTTCGTCCGAGAGACGTTTCAGGGGAAGCGAGCAATGGTGCTTTTGGCGTATCTTTCTGTACGATACTCATAAACCGGCTGCAATGGCGAAGCCTGCGCTCTCTGGTACCGTTCCCGGAAGGCGGGTTCGATGAAGAAGACGACGCATGTGTTTGTGATGTTCCTCCTCGCCGTATCTCTTGCGACGCCGGGGCACGCAGCCCCCGTGCGAAGCGCCGAAGATGCGCTCAGCCGGATTGTCGCGGTCGTCAACCGACCGAGCCGTTCGCCCGCGCAGCAACAGCAGAACATCAGGACGGCCCTCGCCATGCTCGCGCAGTTCCGCCATGACTACCCCGAACCGGCCAATCAGGCGTCTGCGGCGTTCCTGAGCGCGCAATGCTACGTGGGGCTTGAAGACTACGCGCAGGCGCTCGGAGAGATTGACCGCGCGCTGGCTTTGCCGCTCGATGCCGCGCGCACGCCGACGGCGCACTACCTTCGAGGGAGAATCCTCCTCCGCCTGAGGAGGAACGACGAAGGAACAGCCGCGCTGCGGTGGATGCTCACGTCGTATCCGGACCACGAGATCGCGCAGGAGGCGCGGGTCGCGCTCGCACAGGCGCTCGCCGAGGACGGCGACGCGGCGCAGGCGGTCGCGCTTCTCGATACCGTCGTGCGGGTCGGTCAGCCCGCGTGGGCAGTCCAGGCCGCCCGTGCGATGCTTCCCACGCTCCGGTTGATCGGCACTCCGGCTCCTGCGTTTGACGTGGAAGCGATTGACGGTCGGCGTCTGAGCCTCGAACAGTATCGCGGGAAGGTCGTCCTCCTCGATTTCTGGGCGACGTGGTGCCCTCCGTGCCGCGAAGCGATGCCCAAAGCCATCGCTCTCTACAATCAGTACCACAGCCGGGGATTTGAGATCATCGGCATCAGCCTCGACCACAGCCGCACTGCGCTCACCGAGTACGTGCGGAGCCAGCACATCGCCTGGAGGCAGGTCTACGAAGGTCGTGGCTGGAATTCCTCCCTCGCCAAGCTCTACGACGTGAATGCTATCCCCAAGACATTCCTGCTCGACCGGCAGGGAAGGATCGGCGGGGTTGATCTGCGGAGCGAACAGCTTGAGGCCGCCATCGAGAGGCTTCTCTCCCGATGATGACGCATTCCAGAGCACTTGGCAGGGACGTGAACGGCACTATCTTAGAGTGTGTGTGAAAAGGGGGGCTTGTCCACCAGATGCTTCGCTTGCGAACTCTTCGAGTTCGTTGCTCAGCATGACGCTCAATAGGGATGTCATTCTGAGCGTCAGCGAAGAATCTGGTTCGCCTTGCGAACTCTGCGACTTCGCTGGACATGCTTCCCGTACACACTCTTACAGAAGGGATGTCCTCTCGGAGAGATGGCCGTTCCTTGAATCGAGCGCCGAGGACGAGATTCGACGGTCGGCGGATCGCAAGGTGTCTTTCTTCTATACGGCTTATTGATGACCGGGTTACTGCTGGAAGGCATCGTCGCGTCGGGGAAGACGAGCATCGTCCGCGAATTGCAGCAGCACGCCCCCTGGCTCCGGCGCGGCTCCAAACTCATCATGAGCGAGTTCTTCACCGAACGCGCCAACGAACACCTGCGTTCGCGGACAGCCGAGACGTATCGGGCGCTGATGCAAAAAAACCTCAAGCTCCTGGAGGCAGCCCATCAGATTGAGGTGGGAAGCCCGCTTCTGACTCCCGGTAGCGGGCACGACCTGTGCTACGTGCTTGAGCGTTTCCACCTGACCAACGCCATCTCGTACGCGGACGGCAACTTTGACGAGTATCGGGATATTGACCAGGAATTGATGCGCCTGGGGTGTCATCTGGCGGTGCTCTTCGTGGATGAGATGATGGTCGGGCCGCGCATCGCCGAGGTGTATCGCCAGCGCGGGCCGCAATGGCAGGCCTATCAGGACCGGCTGGAGGCCCGCGTTGGGGACCTCAGTGAGCACTATATTTCAGTGCAACGGGCATATCTTGCCGGGGCGGAGTGGTCGGTGCTCGAACACCTCCTCATTGATACCACCGACAAAGATTGGTCCCGTTGTGCGCGGGAGATCCTCCGCTTCTGGAGGATATAATACGGGTTCCAGATAATAACACTTCATCACGGACTACAGGGGCGACTCGCGAGTCGCCCCTACAAAGCGTGTCGAAACAATATCTTGTAGGGGCGCATGGCCATGCGCCCCTATGTCCCGACATGCACAATTCCTAACTGAAAAGCGTATAGGCTACCAGTGTTCAGGGCAGATTCTCAGGAGAGCCGGGCGGCTCGGCGAAGGTGAGCGACGGGATACCACTCGCCCTCTTCCGGGGCAATAAGGGGCAACTCATGAGTCTGGTGATCGCGGTCGTCAATCCGAAAGGCGGGGTGGGGAAGACCACTACGGCAATCAATCTGGCTGCGGCGCTGGCCACCATTCAGCGCTCGACGCTCCTCATTGACCTGGACCCGGACGGAGCGTGCGAAGTGGGGCTGGGGCTTGGTCGGCTTGCGCTCCATGGCGGCCTGTTCGACGTGTTCACCGGAAACGCGACGCTCTCCACGAGCATCCACCAGACCTCGCTGCCCTACCTGCACTTCATCCCCAGCAATGTCCGGACGAGCGACGAGGAAATGCAGTTCATCGAAGCGGCGAGCGACCGGCGTCTGCTGCGCGATCTTCTCGCCGGAGGCGTGCGGGAATCGTACGAATTCGTCATCCTCGATTGCCCTCCTGCGCTCACCAACCTCACCATCAATGCGCTTGTCGCGGCGGATACCAGCATCATCCCGGTGAACCCCGGCCGGTTCGCCGTCAAGGCGATCATCCGGCTTGTCAAGCTCATCCGAGTCATCCGGGATAAGAAGATCAACGAACGGCTGACCGTCGCCGGGTTCCTCGTGACCATGTTCGACACCCGCACGCGCATTTCCGCGCAGATCGAGCGGGACATGCGGAATATGTTCAGACATCTCGTCCTCAAGACCATGATCCCGATGAACGCCAGGGTCAACGAGGCCAATTATCGCGGCGAGCCGGTCGTCGTCTACGATCCTCAGTGCGCCGGAGCGCAGGCGTACATTGACGTCACCTTGGAGCTTCTGCATCGCCTAGGCTTCACCCCCAGACGCCGTGGCACCGTCGCATTGGGGGCTGGAACACCCGCCTGAGGTGCGCGTATCCTTTCGTACGCAGTTTCCCCCACCCGACAGCGTCGGTTCTTTAACCCGTGTAGAGAGGTCACTTTCATGGCAAAACACGTCGTGCGGCGTGCCTTTGAGCGCCCGGAATTCCTGAACAGCGCCGAAGGACGACTCCTACGCATCCTCGCCGAATACCTCGAACCCGAACACCGCCTGAACGAATTGCGCATCTGGCATACCGTCGTATTTTTCGGGTCTGCGCGGCTTGTGGACGGAGAACGGGCGCGGGCTGAGCTTGCCTCGCTGGAGGCCGCTGGTGCGCCGGAGGAAAAGCTCGAATGCGCACGCACGCAGCTTGAGATGTCCCGGTACTACGACGATGCGCGCAGGCTCGCGCACATGCTCACTGCGTGGTCGCTCACCCTGCCGAGGGAAGAGCAGCTTGTCGTCTCCTCAGGCGGTGGGGGAGGGATCATGGAGGCCGCCAACCGGGGCGCACACGAGGCTGGTGGGAAGACCATCGCCCTCAATATCCAGCTCCCCTTCGAGCAAAAGGCAAACCCCTGGGTGCAGGAAGACCTCACGTTCGACTTCCACTATTTCTTCATGCGGAAATTCTGGTTTGTGTATCGAGCCAAGGCGATCCTCGTCTTTCCGGGAGGCTTCGGCACGCTCGACGAACTCATGGAGTCGCTCACCCTCACCCAGACCGGGCGCGTGGACAAGCGTATGCCGATTGTGATCTACGGGCGGAAGTTCTGGGACGAGGTGATCCACCTTGAGAGCATGGCGAAGTGGGGCACGATCAGCCCGCAGGACCTGGACCTCTTTCACTATTCCGACACGCCGGAAGATGCGTTCGACTACATCAAGGACAAGCTCAGCTTTGCGCTCCCGAACGGCCAATAGTACTCCTTTCCCCTATGCAAGACACGTCGTGACAACATCTTGTAGGGGCGAGGCATGCCTTGGCCCTACGCGTTCGCCGGTGGGGCTTCGTCGCTTCGTCATGGGCGGTGCGCTCTTTCTCCGCCGGACGCGGACCCCGCAGTGAGGATTGGGAAGGATGATTCGGATCAGTGACGGGCTGGAGCCGCACGATTTGCTCCCGAAGATCGCTCGCCTGTGGGAAGCCTCTGCGGCGAAGGTCCGTTCCATCGAAGAGAGCTATCCGCCGGGAAGCGGAGCGCCGGTGTTCACGGTGAACGGACGCTATACGGCGAAAGGATGGACGGAGTGGACGCAGGGGTTCCAGTACGGCTCGGCGATCCTCCAGTTCGACGCCACCGGCGAGCGAGCGTTCCTCGAAATCGGCAGGCGGAAGACCATCGAGGTGATGGCAAGCCACGTCACCCACTTCGGCGTCCACGATCACGGTTTCAACAACGTGAGCACGTACGGCAACCTGCGCCGCCTCATGCGGGAAGGGCGCATCGAATGGAACGGGGCGGAACTCGACTTCTACGAGCTTGCGCTGAAGGCGAGCGGCGCCATCCAGGCGAAGCGATGGACGAAGATTCGGGACGGCGGGGGCTACCTCTATTCCTTCAACGGCCCGCATTCGCTCTTTGCCGACACGATGCGCTCGTTGAGGTCGCTTTCCCTCGCTCACATGCTCGGCCACGTCCTCATGGACGAGCGGGATGCACCCGTTTCCCTGCTCGAACGGATGATCCTCCATGCCCGGAGCACGGCGACGTACGCGGTCTACTACGGCGAAGGGAGGGATTTCTACGACGTGCGAGGGCGCGTGGCGCACGAAAGCATTTTCAACACGAATGACGGCAGCTACCGATGCCCGAACAGCCAGCAGGGGTATTCGCCCTTCACGACGTGGACACGCGGCCTTGCCTGGGTGATGCTCGGCTACCCGGAGCAACTGGAGTTCCTGGAAGTCATCCCCGACGCGGAGCTTGAGCCGCACGGCGGGCGCGAGGCGGTCGAGGCGATGATGCTGAAGGCCGCCCGCGCAACGTGCGATTTCTACCTCGAGGAGACGCCTGCCGACGGCATCCCCTACTGGGATACGGGTGCGCCGGGGCTTTCGCGCATGGGCGACTACGCAAACCGCCCGGCTGACCCCTTCAACGACTACGAGCCGGTGGATAGCTCGGCTGCCGCAATCGCCGCGCAGGGGCTTTTGAGGCTCGGCCACTACCTCGCGGCGAAAGGACAGAAAGAGGACGGGAAGCGATACTGGCAGGCCGGACTGACGGTGCTCGATACCCTCTTCGACGAGCCGTACCTTTCACACGACGCCATGCATCAGGGGCTGATCCTCCACTCGGTCTATCACCGCCCGAACGGGTGGGACCACGTGCCTGAGGGCAGGAAGGTCCCCTCAGGCGAATCGAGCATGTGGGGAGATTACCACGCCCGCGAAGCCGCGCTCTACGTGCAGCGTATCGCCCGCAACGAACCGTACTACGCCTTCTTCGGGCCGAAATAGAGGGATCGTCATGACGAAGATGAAACCCATCAAGAGCATGAAGTCGGTAGAAGAGTTCAGGGAGTATGTTGGGGAACTGGGGATTGACCTTTCGTGCGACGACGCGATCATCACCGGCTCCTCGTCGCCGCTCTGCCGTCCGCTCGAAGTATATGGCCGGAAGATCGGCAACCGATGGACCATTCACCCGATGGAAGGGTGGGACGGCACGACCTCCGGCGGCGCGACGGAGCCGATGATCCGCCGGTGGCGTCGCTTCGGGGAAAGCGGGGCCAAGCTCATCTGGGGCTGCGAGGCGATGGCCGTGCGTCCGGACGGACGCGCTAACCCCAACCAGTTGATCATCTCAAAGGAAACCGAGGCCGACCTGGCGATGCTCAGGGAAACGCTCCTTGCCGCACATCGAGAACGCTACGGGACCAGCGACGACATGCTCATCGGGTTTCAGCTCACCCATTCCGGGCGATTCTGCAAGCCCTGGGACAACAGGAAACTCGAACCTCGCGCAGCGTATCGGCATCCGATCCTCGACCGGAAATTCGGCGTGACGAGCGACGAGCAGGTCTTCTCCGACGACGAGTTGAAGGCCCTCGTGGAGGACTACCTCCGCGCTGCGAAGGTCGCCCGGAGCGTCGGCGCGGATTTCGTGGACGTGAAGCACTGTCACGGCTACCTGCTCCATGAACTCCTGAGCGCGAACACGCGGCCTGGTCCGTACGGCGGCTCGTTCGAGAACCGCACGCGCATGCTCCGGGAGATCGTCGAGGGCATCCGCAGCGAAGTGCCCGGCATGTTGATCGGCGTGCGGGTGAGCGCGTTCGATTTCGTCCCGTTCAAGCCCGACCCGGCGCGGAGCACGGGCAATGCGCTCGGTCCGGGCATCCCGGAAGACTACTCGCACTGCCTGCCGTACCGCTATGCGTTCGGCGTGAATCAGGATAATCCGGTGGAATACGATCTGACCGAGACGTGCGCGTTTCTCTCGCTCCTGGAGTCGCTCGACATCCAGCTTGTGAACGTCACGGCGGGAAGCCCCTACTATAACCCGCACATCCAGCGCCCCGCACTGCGCCCACCGAGCGACGGCTACGCGCCGCCTGAGGACCCGCTTGTCGGGGTGGCGCGGCAGATCAACGTGGTGAAGAACCTCAAGGCGCGGTTTCCGAAGCTCGTGCTCGTGGGGACGGCGTATTCCTACTTGCAGGAGTATCTCCCCCACGTCGCGCAGCACTACCTCCGCCATGGCCACGTTGATACCGTCGGGCTGGGCCGCATGGTCCTCACGTATCCGCGAATGCTCGCCGACGCGACGGAGACGGGTGTGCTCGATACGAAGGCCATCTGCCGCACGCTCTCCGACTGCACCACTGGCCCGCGCAAGGGTCTGCCGAGCGGGTGCTATCCGCTCGACGACTACTACAAGAAGAGCAAGAACGCGATCCTGCTGCGGCAATTGAAGAAACGTTCGTGATAGAAGGGCATTGCGGGGGCGGGTTCCAAACCGGGCCTTACGGGCACGTCGGGCATTCACCCTTTGAGGAGCGCGACCGCCGCCTCGACGAACTTCTCTCCCGAACCAGGCGCGAAGGGGCTGCTGCGTGCGGGCCGTTCCTCGTATCCGTGCTGTCCGTAGCATTCCTCCGGCGGGAGGTAGCCGAATCCGCCGCCAGCGCAATCGGCGACGAGGGTGTGCCTGAACAGGGAACGCCGTTCGATCTCCTCCCCCAGCGCGGAAAATGGCTCCCCCGGCAGGGCGACGAACGCCAGGTCGCCGACGAGGATGGCGGCGATTTCCACAGGCAGTTCCTCCGGCATTTCCGAGAGCATCACCAGTTCCCGCGCCCAGAGGTTCTCCTCGGAAAGCCCGCCGTCCGGCTGGGCGTGGGTGAGGCCAGTGCGTGCGGCGCGCAAGGCCTCCTGCTCCACCGGCCTCCGGGGAAGCGAGATGACTTCGCTTCGCACGGCGAGCGCTCCGGAGACCTCTGCCCGATCCGGCCACATCTCCACGGCGGCGTCTGCGAGGAGCTTCGCCATGCGCTTGGTGTGGTCGTACCCCGACTGCGGCTGGGGGTTTGAAACGTCAATGTGGGTGATGTCCCCGGCGGGCCCGCGAGCGAAGAGCACCTCCGGGTGGCCCGGAAGGCGATGGGTCAGGTCGTTGCACGTGCGCCCTGGAAAGTCCGCCGAGACCTCCGTGCCGCCCACCACGTCGGCATGGCAGGGGTATATCGCCAAGACGATGGGGAGCCGCGTGGCGTCGCGCTCGAAGCCGAGGAGCGAAAGGGGCGTGCGAATCTTCCGGTACGGTTCCACGATGTCCGGGTTGCCGACGCCGGGGTTCGTGCGGGTCGTCCCATCCTTCATGCGATAGCGTCGCTCAAAGCCGACGCCGGGGACCTCTCGGCGCACCACCATCGCGTTCGCAAGGGCAAGGTCGTACCATGCCGTCTCCGCCGCACGCAGGACCTTCCCCGGCAGCGCGTCGGCATACTCCTCTGCTTTCGGCGTCTCAAACGCGGAGACGGTCGCCGGTCCGGTATGGATGTGGGTCGCAAGCAGGAAGATGTGGTCGGGCAGCACGGGCAGGCATTGCGAGATTTCCCTGCGGATGGCCGCAACCTCCTCGTGTGCGAGGGCAAGAAGATCGCACGAGAGGAGCAACACCGACGTGCTGCCATCGGAAAGGGCGAGCGCACGCGCAAAGAGCGGGTCGTGCACACGTGTCGCGTATCTTGCGCGAAGGTACCCGGCGAGCGGAGTGCCCACGAGCGGGCTGATTTCAACAAGGCCGAAGCCTGCCTGCAAAAGTGACATGATCCTCTCTCACGCGCTGAAGCCCGCAAGAAGCGGTCGAATCCCGTCGGCGTTCGAAGGAATTTGGCATCTTGAAGGGAGAAGGCTCACGGAGAAGAAGATCACAGGAATCCCCGCTCTGCACAAGCCAAGTAAACCTGCTCTTATACGCTTCTCACCTGAAGATTTCCTCTCACATAGTGCGTAGGGGCGAGGTAATGGTCATCAACAAAATACCTTGGCAGTCACCGCGTGAGACAGCTCGCGTGAGCGAGCTTCGCTCTTCCGTAGCCCCCGGATTTATCCGGAGGGCGGCAGGACCG
>Ga0172365_10002299_pt1 | contig 13960 bp, 9 predicted proteins | sample LakKivSesite48cm_FD_114535 | JGI IMG/M metagenome (GOLD analysis project Ga0172365, IMG submission 114535) | Sediment microbial communities from Lake Kivu, Rwanda - Sediment site 48cm | ecosystem: Environmental > Aquatic > Freshwater > Lake > Sediment | place: Rwanda: Western Province, Lake Kivu...
GCTGCCCAGGAAGGTGCCCGGGTAGCCGTTGGCGCCGTCATCGTCGAACACGCCCATGACGAAATCCTGTAATTGATCACCATCAGGTGGGTAAGAGCCGTCGCCGATGTTCACCGAGCCGCCCAGGATGGTGACCGGGTAAGCCGCCGGTGTGAACCTCAGGGCGTTGAGGCTGCCTTCCTGCAGCCACGCCGTCATGTTCTCGAAGGTGCCGTCATCATATATGATCTCATACATGCCGTTGGGGATGCCCCAGGTGACATCGACCACATTATTGGTCGGGGGCCGCAGGGCAGCGACCACTCCCGAGGGCGGCACGGCTATTTCCACCAGGGCAATATCTACCGTGCTGAATGATCCAGGTGCTATATATATGCTTTGAGACTGTGTATTATAGCCTGTTTTCTCATAATATACCGTATAGGATCCCTGAAAAAGATCCATCGAATACGAACCATCGCCCAGCGAATATGTAACATTGTTACCGGCAGTTACTTTAGCTCCTACGATAGGCAATCCAGAGGAGGCATCGGTGACCGTTCCACTAAGTGTTCCACCGGTAAGGGTTGCCCAATATATCTGGATATTAGCCTGATAATAACTAATGGATCCGCTAACTGCAGGAAAACTATTATCCTGGTACTTATATTTGCATGAGTTTGCCCTGTATGTGTAATAAAAATAAGTATACGGGTAACAATAAGCACCATTGCGATTTTCCCACACTATAGACAGATTGGTGCCATCATAAAGAAAAGGTGTTTGTAATGTGACTACCACCCATCCCGTTAAAAAATCGACACTACCTGCATATACGAGTGTATACCCGTTGTTCGTCGGATCCGGGTAGTCAGTGCTCGTAATTGTTGAATAGGGCACATTTTTCATGTATACCGATTGGTTGACTTTAAGGGTAGTACTTGCTGTAGAGTATACCTGGAACGCAATCTGATTAATTAAAACAGGCCCCAGGTTAATGTCGCTTTGCTGATAAACAATCTCTGACCAGCTATACATCCAATAATCATCAATCGGAACATACTGTTCTATACCTGTCTCTGTACCGATGGTTATGACACCATCTGCATGAGCACGGTAAGAAAACATAAACACCGATAACAGAAAAGCCATTATCAGTGTACTGAATCGCGTAATGTTTTTCATACTTGTTTTTGTTTTAAGTTATTATAAAATAATAATAATTATTATTTTCAATTATTAATAGTGATTATTGCAAAAATACACATTTAACCAGAAAACACAAAAAATAATTTTTTATAACCTCGTCGGATTTCCTTAATGCTTCTGACAGTGAAAGTCTTAACCGTCATCAAAAAAAAAGATTATTTTCGTCCACTCGGCAAAATCCCCTCGCGGCTTGATTTAATTACAAGATGCATTTGGTATAACCTCTCAGAAAGCAGAAAGAATAAGTTCCGGTTATTTTTTTCAGTTGTAAAATTACACAAGAATTTTAATTTCCAAAAAAAATCAAAAATTTTTTACTAAAATTCTCGATTCAGTCATTTCCATGATGGCATATTTTATTCCTTCCCTTCCCAGGCCTGAGTTTTTAACGCCGCCATAGGGCATATGATCCACTCTGAAGGTCGGTGTATCATTGATGATAATTCCTCCTGCTTCCAGGTCCCGGAAGGCCTCATTCATTTCAGCCAGGTTGTTGGTAAATACGCCGGCCTGCAGGCCGAACTCCGTGTCATTAACTTTTCCGATCGCTTCGCTGAATGTGTCATAGGATTCAAGGGTCACCACCGGGCCGAAGATCTCAAGTGAGCATACCTTCATCGTGTTGTTTGTCTCCGACAGGATGGTGGGCTCATAAAAGCTACCTTTTCTCTTACCACCACAATGGATTTTTGCTCCAGAAGCGATGGCTTCGTTGACCCATTCCTCCACGCGAATGGCATTCCGTTCATTGATCATGACCGAGATATCGGTCAAGGGGTCGAGAGGGTCGCCATATTTCAGCATTTTCACTGCGTCCGTGAACATACGGATAAAATAATCGAAGATACTGCGCTGGATATAGATGCGTTGGGCATGTATGCACACCTGGCCTGAATAGGCAAAACCTCCGGTGATACATTTCCCTACGGTTTCAGCCACCTGGCAGCTTTCGGTGATGATGGTGCCGGCGTTGCCTCCCAGCTCGAGTATCACCCGTTTTTTTCCAGCTTCCTGTTTCAGTTTCCAGCCTATGGCAGGTGATCCTGTGAATGAAAGCATTTTAATCCGGGGGTCGGTAGCCAGGCAACCGGCGATGGCATTATCCATGGGTATGACTGACACGGCGCCTTTGGGCAGGGTGGTATGCTCGATTATTTTAGCCAGCTCGAGTGCCGACAGTGGTGTCACGGGGCTGGGTTTGAGGATGATGGGGCATCCGGCTGCGATGGCCGGTGCGATCTTGTGAACGACCAGGTTCAGCGGGAAATTAAAAGGTGTGATACCGGCCACCACGCCGACGGGGACATACCTGACGAGGCCCTCCTTGCCTTCGCCGGCAGGTGTCCAGTCCAAACGTATGTATTCCAGTGGAAGACGTTTACACTCCTCTGCCGCCACACGAAAGCATTGTATCGCCCGTTCGACTTCGGCTGCAGCATACTTCCATGGCTTGGCCGACTCGCTGCACAACACCCGGGTAAACCATGGCTTGCGGACAGTGATCTCCCCGGCGATCTGCATCAGGATCTCATACTTCCTGTAAGATGGCATGTCACGCAATTCATTCCTGACTGTCAGCGCTTTCTCAACAGCCTCATCAAGCTCTTCATCACCTGCCATATACGTCTCGGCCACCACTTCATGATTAAAGGGATTGCTGATACGGTGCGGCCGGCTTGTCTTCCTGAAGTCTCCGCCGACATAGATGGGATAGATTTCCATTATTCCCTCCTGATTTTAGATTATCCGACACAATATTACTCATTCCAGTAATAAAATAAAAGTTCCGTTTTGTCCTTAAGGATATACATATAATATAATGTATCCCCAAATAACGCCCATGGATATGAATTGCCATGAACTATGGTAATTAGACATGGAAATGTATAAAAATATGGTTGTTTTCATTGGTAATTTATTTTTTTCATTAATTTTGCACTCCATTTTCGGATATTTTTCTTTTAAACAAAACGATATGTACGCCATTGTAGACATAGCCGGGCAACAGTTCAAGGTAGAAAAAGGCCAGGAAATTTATGTACACCGGCTTGAAGCTGAAGAAGGGACGGAAGTACATTTTACTAATGTATTGCTTGTTGACGATAACGGTCAGATCAGGATAGGGATGCCCGTGCTGGAGGATACAACCGTTTCGGTCAAAGTACTGGCACACATGAAAGGGAAGAAAGTCCTTATTTTCAAGAAGAAAAGAAGAAAGGGGTACCAGAAGACCAATGGCCACCGTGACTATCTGACGAAGATACAGATTGAAAATATCGTGACGGAAGGTGTTAAAATCAAGAAAGCGGAAGAGTCAGTCCAATTAGAAGAGCCTAAAAAAAGAAAAACTTCAAAACCTTCTGCACAAAAGAAGCCTATTGAAAAGGCTGAGGTTGAGGTTATACCGGGCCCCGAGGAGGTCATAGCTGCCGGAGAAGGTGTTCCTGTGAAAAAAACAAGAACCAGAACGACGGCTAAGAAAAAAAAGGAAGATCAGGCAAAGACTGCACCTGAAAAAGAATCATGAAAATAGTATCTTCATCACTGAAAAATTTTTGAACCATGGCACATAAAAAAGGCGTTGGCAGCTCAAGAAACGGTAGGGAATCGCACAGTAAACGTTTGGGCATAAAAATCTTTGGCGGTCAGGCAGCCAAAGCGGGGGCCATTATCGTGCGTCAAAGGGGCACGGTGCATCATCCCGGTAAAAATGTAGGGATGGGAAAAGACCATACTCTTTATGCTCTGGTTGATGGCGTTGTGGCATTCGAAAAGAAGCACGACGAGCGGTCATTTGTCGCGGTGGTTCCCGACCAAACATAGGCACATTGTTATCCACAACATGATAACCGGAACGCGTTTCCGGGCGGAGTCTCCTGGTCGCATGGTCAGGGGATTTTTTTATTTTATTTACATACCTTTGCATTACTTAACACCCATCATATGTTGCAGATCCAGTACATCCAAGAGCATCCCGGGGAAGTGGTCGAACGGCTGGCGATAAAAAATTTCGATGCCGCCGGTTTGGTTGAGCGGGTCATTGCACTCGATAATCAACGGAGACAAACGCAAAAGAAACTGGATGATCTTTTATCGGAATCGAATCAACTGGCCAGGGAGATCGGGATGTTGTTCAAAAATGGAAAAACCGCGGAGGCCAATCCCCTGAAAGAGAAAACGACGGATTTGAAATCGAAGACCAGGGAGCTCAGCGAAACCCTTGACATAGTGACGCAAGAGATGCAAACGTTACTGGTACAGCTTCCCAACCTGCCGCATCCTTCCGTGCCACGGGGTCACTCTGCCGGTGAGAACGAAGAAGTGCAGGCGGAGGGTTCATTCCCTGTGCTCGGTAACGATGCCCTGGCCCACTGGGATTTGTGCCGCAAATATGATATCATCGACTTTGAATTAGGCAACAAGGTGACGGGCGCAGGTTTTCCTTTTTACAAGGGCAAGGGGGCGCGTCTGCAGCGTGCTCTCATCAATTTTTTTCTTGACAGGGCTCTTGAAGCGGGTTATCTTGAGTTAGAGCCGCCTCTTCTTGTGAATGCCGACTCGGGTTTTGGGACAGGCCAGCTTCCCGATAAGGACGGGCAGATGTATCAGGTGGCGGATGAAGGCTTTTACCTGATCCCCACGGCCGAGGTGCCGCTGACCAATATTTACCGTGGCGTCATCCTCCAGGAGTCCGACATGCCTGTGAGGAACGTGGCCTACTCAGCCTGTTTCAGGCGCGAGGCCGGCTCGTGGGGTAAGGAAGTGCGCGGACTGAACAGACTGCATGAGTTCGACAAGGTAGAGATCGTCCAGGTAACCCATCCCGACCATTCTTATGAAGCAATGGAAGAGATGCGTAACCATGTCGCCACCCTTTTACGGCAGCTTGCCCTGCCTTTTCGCATCATGAAACTTTGCGGAGGTGATATGAGTTTTACCTCAGCCCTGACGTATGACTTTGAAGTGTTTTCGGCTGCTCAGCAGAAATGGCTGGAGGTGAGTTCGGTATCGAACTTCGAAAGCTTCCAGTCAAACCGTATGAAACTGCGCTTTAAAGACCGGGAAGGGAAAATAAAATTAGCCCATACACTAAACGGCAGTGCGCTGGCGTTACCGAGAGTGGTGGCGGCGTTGCTGGAGAACAACCAGACGACGGAAGGCATCACGATGCCCCCTGCTATCATACCTTACACCGGCTTTGAGAGGATATAACATGCTCAGACATACTATCCACACGGCGATCCTGTTCTGTTTCATTTTTTTGCCGCTTACCGTCCTTCCGCAGGTGCAGCCGCCCAAAGGCGCTATTTACAGCATTTACAAGCCAGGACAGCAACCTGTTCAGACCGATGAGGCCCAGCTGGCAGCCCAGTATTACAGAGACCAGGAATATGATAAGGCCGTCGTACTGTATCAGAAACTGTATGAAACCAATCCCAGTTATATCAACTACACCTATTACCTCTATTGTCTCATCCAGCTGGATGAGATGAAAGATGCGGAAAAGCTGGTCAAGAAGCAGATCAGGGAAAACCCTGACAAGCGGAGGTATATGATTGATCTGGGTTATGTTTACATGGCTTCGGGCGAAACATCCAAAGCAAAGGATATATACGACAAGACCATCAATTCATTGCCACCTGAAAAAAATGCCGTCATTGAACTGGCCAATGCCTTTCAATCGAAGAGAGAGACCGAATACGCCATACAAACATACCTGAGAGGCAAGGAGCTGCTTCATAACAACTACCCTTTCAGCCTCGAGCTTGGGGCGATTTACGAAATGGCAGGGCGTTATGAAGAAATGTTCAATGAATACCTCGACTTGTTGAATAATGACTTGTCGCAGGTTGATCTTGTTGAAAGCAAGCTGCAGATGACATTAAGCGACGATCCTGAAGGCACCAAAAACGATCTTTTCAGGGTCACTTTGCTGAAACGTATTCAGCGTTATCCTGACCGGACCATTTACCCTGAGATCTTGCTCTGGTTCTCGATCCAGCAAAAGGATTTCGAGACGGCTCTGGTCCAGGCGAGGGCACTCGACAGGCGGTACAACGAAAATGGCCAGCGGGTTTATTCCCTGGCACAGATGAGCGCTGCCAACGACAATTACGATGTGGCCATCGAGGCGTACAATTACATCATCAACAGCAAGGGCGTTAATAGCACCCTTTATCTTGACAGCCGTGTTGAGTTGCTGGATGTGACCTTCATGAAGCTGATCCATTCCTATGCCCCCGGTCATGAAGAGCTGGTCAGGCTGGAATCGCTGTACAACGGTTTATTAAATGAGCTGGGTAAGAGCACGATGACGTTGTCCTCCATCAGGAACCTGGCACATCTCGATGCTTTTTACCTGAAAAAGACGGATGCGGCCCTGCAGCTCCTGAATGAAGCCATCACTTTACCGAATATTTCACTGACCCAGCGTGCCGACTGCAAGCTCGAGCTGGCCGATATCCTGCTCTTCAGCGGTGATCCGTGGGAGGCCACGCTCCTGTATTCACAGGTGGACAAAGAATTCAAGAACGACCCCATCGGTCATGAAGCCAAGTTCAGGAACGCCAAATTATCCTATTACATCTGTGAGTTTCAGTGGGCCAAGGCACAGCTCGACGTCCTCAAGGCGGCCACTTCCAAGCTTATTGCCAATGATGCGATGGAACTGTCGCTGCTCATCAGCGACAACATGGACAGCGACAGCACTTACAAGGCGTTGGGTCTCTTCGCCAAAGCCGATCTTCTTATTTACCGCAACGAGGACGATGAAGCCCTGCGGGTGCTGGATTCCATTCAGTTGTTATACCCCTACCACGCCCTCTCCGACGATGTGCTTTACCGTAAAGCCGATATCATGCTGAAAAGGGGTCATTTCAGCAGCGCCGACAGCCTGCTGGAGGAGGTGGTGGAGCGTTACCCCTATGACATCCTGGCCGATAACGCTTTGTTTAAAAGAGCCCAGCTGCAGGAGACCACCTTCGGTGATAAAGAGAAAGCCATGGAATTATACAAGAAACTCCTGACCGATTATCCGGGGAGCCTCTTCGTGGTGGAGGCAAGGAAGAAATACAGGGAGCTGCGGGGGGATGATGTCGAGTAGCGAGAAGCGAAGAGCGAGAAACGAATGAAGTGCAGTGAGATTTAGGATATGAGACCGAAAAAATACCTGGGGCAGCATTTTCTGACGGATGGTAACATTGCACGGAAAATAGCAGGCACTCTGTCAGCATCTTCAGGTCATGTGCTTGAAGTAGGTCCCGGCAAAGGCATCCTCACCGGTCTTCTTCTCGCGAAAGGGAACCTGGATGTAGTGGCAGTCGATATCGATCACGAATCCATCAAATACCTGCGAACACTTTTCCCCGATCACCGGACAAAATTCATTGAAGGTGATTTTCTGAAACTCGACATGAGCAGGATATTCAGCGGTTCCTTCTCGGTCATCGGCAATTTCCCTTATAACATCTCAAGCCAGATCCTTTTCAAAGTCCTCGCTTACAGGAATCAGGTGATGGAGGTGGTGGGTATGTTCCAGAAAGAGGTGGCCGAACGCATTGTCGCGGCGCCCGGCTCGAAAGTTTACGGGATACTGAGCGTGCTGGTGCAGACCTTTTACCGGGCCGAATACCTGTTCACGGTGAGCGAGCATGTTTTTTATCCCAGACCTAAAGTGAAGTCGGCCATTATCAGGCTCAGCCGCAACGAAAGGGATAAGCTGGCCTGCGGGGAGGATTTTTTCTTTGACGTGGTGAAGACGGCTTTTAACCAGCGCAGGAAGATATTGAGAAATGCGTTAAAAAATTTTGACCCCGAGAAGAAGCTCTTACATGAGAGCATCTTTTCTTCACGGGCGGAACAGGTGGGTGTTGAAGGCTTTATCCGGATGGCAACGGATCTGGAGAAGGTGATGCAGGATCACGGGTAAATTTATAATTTTGCATCAGCCCCCCTCCCTTCGAGGGTGTATCAAAACCGTTTTAAACCACGGAGGCGTAGGAGGATAACAGAGAACACGGAGGTATAAAGAATTAATTTTCAGCACCCTGCGTTCTTTGCGCTTCCTCGGCGCCCTCTGTGGTTAATTAAAAGTATCAGTTTTGATACAACTTCGATAGAGTGTCGGACGTTTTCCCTTACACAAAATTTATGAAAAACGTAAAAAAGAACCCAATAAAAAAACCGGTAGTAAAAGAACCTTTCATCGAAAGGAGAGCAGGCATTGGATTTCATCTTTTCGGGCGGCGTATCTCTCTGAAAGCCAGAGTCAGTACACTCATCATTGTCATTTTCACCCTGATCATATACGGTAACAGCCTCTACAATAAATTCTCGCTCGACGACCATAATGTCACCTACATCAACCAAACCGTACAAAAAGGCATCAGGGCCATCCCGGAGATCTTCGCCACCAAATATGCCGTTGAGGGCGGTCTCTCTTACGGTTACCGTCCCCTGACCAAGGCGACCTTTGCGGTGGAATATGCACTCTATGGCATAAAGCCCGCCTACTCGCATTTTATCAACATCATCCTTTATATCATCACAGGCCTCATGCTGTATCGCCTTCTTAAAAAGCTGTTAAAAGATTACAACCGTTATTTCCCCCTGCTGGTCACCCTGTTGTTCCTGGCCCATCCCCTTCACACGGAGGTGGTGGCCAGCCTAAAGAACAGGGAGGAGATTCTGAGCTTTTTATTCGGGCTGCTCATGCTGAGCAGCATCGTCAGGTATGTGACCGCCAACAGGCCATGGCAGCTTCTGTGGGCCGCGCTGTTCTTCATTCTGGGCATTCTGTCGAAGCCTACCGTCGGGATATTTCTCGTCATTGTGCCGCTGGTGCTGTATTTCTTCACCGACACGCGGCCCCGGAAGATCGTCCTGCTCACCGGCGGGGTGCTGCTGCTTTTTCTTGTCGTGGCCCTGATGCCGAAGCTCTTCATTTCGGCCAACATCCGTCCGATGATGTTCTATGAGAACCCGTTGTTTTTCGACAAGAGCCTCTGGCTGAGGATAGGTACCGGTTTTTTCAGCCTTCTCTATTACCTGCGGTTATTAATATACCCTCATCCGTTGCTCTTTTACTATGGTTATGATATGATACCTGTCGTCAACCTGGCCAATGTGTGGGTTATTGTGTCCATTTTGTTTCATTTCTTCATTTTTATTTATGCCATTATCAGGATCAGGGAGAAACATTTACTGTCGTTTGCCATATTGTTGTACTTAGTGATGATGTCGGTTTACTCCAATATCGTGATGCCCTCGCCCGGCATCATTGCCGAGAGGTACCTTTACCCGGCCTCGCTGGGTTTCTGCATCGCGCTGGTCTGGTTCATTTACAAGCTGCTGCGCATCGATCCCAAAGCTGTCGAGGTTAAAAAGGAAAAACTCAGGTACGTCTGGCTGATCATGCTTCTCATCCTGGTGCCATATTCTGTCAAAACCATCGTGCGGAACAAAGACTGGCGCAATTATCTGACACTCTACAGGCATGACCTGCCTTACTTAGACCGTTCCGTCAAAGCCAACGTTCTTTATGCCAGCGCTTTGACACTCGATCTGTACAATGAGTTCGATCAGGATATGATTGCAAAGGACACCGTTCTGATTAAGAAACATTACGACAGGGCTCTTGAGCTTTATCCTGACAATTATGAGGTACTGAACAACTATGGTTCGTTCTCCTCCAACACCCTTGAAGATTACAAAACGGCCATCCCGATGTTGCAAAAAGCCATCAGGCTGCGGCCTGATGCCTCGGAGCCTTATTATAATCTGGGCTATTCCTATTTCAAGCTGAACGATTTTCAGAAAGCCATTAAGAATTACCGTAAGGCGCTGGACCGGGATCCTAACAATGCGACATTACGGTCGGAGCTGGCCAATCTCTATTTCAAAACGGGTGATTTCAAGACGGCTGTGGAGCTGAATGAAGAGCTTATGAAGATCGCACCAGCTTCGGATCTGCCCTATATCAACATCGGTAACTATTATCTGCAGTCGTCCGACACCATTACGGCCATTGCCTATTGGGAAAGGGCTGTGAACAAGGTGCCGCAGGTCAAATTATGCATGAACCTGAGTAATTATTACCACAATCTGAGGGATACGACTAAAGCGCTGTATTATTATAATATGGCCTTGCAGGCACAGAAGAAGAAATAGCAGCCCCATCCCGGCCTCAGCCCCCATCCCCGGCCCTTCCCCCACCCGGGGGTGAAGTCATTGAATCACCTCCCCCCAGGTGGCCGGAGGCAGGGAGGGGGGCTGGCGGAGCTTATCAAATTGAATAAAACACAATGATGCACAACAACACCGATCATAACAATTCTGTCAAAACATTGAGTGACATGTTACTCTATGTGGTCAGGCACTATCCTGATAAAGGTATCGGTTATGTTAATGCCGACGGTACGATTCTTTTCAAGACCTATTCCGATTTATTATCAAAAGCTGGAAAGTTACTACAAGGATTAATGTCGTTGGGATGTTCTGCAGGCGACAAAATCATCCTGGCGCCCGGCAGCAATGCGGAAACCATCCCTTTGCTCTGGGCCTGTTTTCTGGGCCGCATGATCCCGACCATTTTACAGCCTCCGGTCTCATTCAGCGAGTACAATCCACCCCTGGAAAAAATGGAAAAAGTCTTCCTGAAACTGGAAAAGCCAAAGGTTGTGTTATCAGAAAACCATGCCTCGAAATTCGATTCCGGGGTCATACCACATAAAAACATCATCAACATTGACGATATCCCTGATGTTAACGGTGATCCTGAATTCATAAACCCCGATCCATCGGATCTGGCCTTTATTCAATTTTCATCAGGGAGTACAGGTGATCCTAAAGGGATACTGTTAACACATAAGAATATCCTCACGAATATAGCTGCGATCAATGTGGGATTTGATTCAAATGTACAGGATAAAATGATCAATTGGATGCCATTGTATCATGACATGGGTCTTGTGGGTTATCATTTGACGCCGCTGCTTGGTTACTATGATCAATATCATATTGACACCGTGGACTTTATCAAACATCCTTTCATCTGGTTGGATGTCATTGACCATGTCAGGGGTACCATCACGGGATGCCCCAATTTCGGACAGGCACTGTTATTACGGCATTTGAAGCGTAATCACGCCAACCGGTGGGATCTGTCATCGATGAAAGCCATAGCCAACGGAGCCGAACCTATATCGGTGGACATCATGAGGGAATTTATGGAACGGCTGAGGCCATATTCGTTAAAGGCCGAAGCGATGATGCCGGTATACGGGATGGCAGAATCGACCCTGGCAGTCACTGTTTCACCGCTTCTTAAAGGGCCTTCGGTGATTCCCTTTGACAGGAAAGCACTACATCATGATTTAAAAGCTATCCCAGCCCATACATCGGACAGATCGCAGGTGCGGCTCATGCCAAGCGTGGGTAAAGCAATAAACAATATGACATTTCGGATTGTGGATGACCACGACAAAGAGGTGGAAGAGGGTAACATCGGTCATATACAAATCAAAGGGCCCAGTGTCACCGCAGGATATTATAATGACCCCGCAGCCACCGCCGGCGTATTTTGTGACGGATGGTTACGAACAGGCGACCAGGGATTCGTATTTGAAGATAATCTGTTTATTACCGGGCGATACAAAGATATCATCTTCATTCATGGCCAAAATTTTTATTCCAATGACCTTGAGCATCTGGCCCAAACTATTGAAGGAATTGCCTATGGCAAAGTCATCATTGCAGGGGTCTTCGATGAAGAGATAGGATGTGATAAGGTGATCTTATTTTTCGCGGGCCAGGTGTCACACAACATGATCAATACTTTCAACAAGATACGGAAAATATTTATCGAAACTCTGGGTATATCCGTTGATGTTCTTATTCCCATTAAATCCAATCAAATTCCTAAGACCAGCAGTGGTAAAATACAACGGTATAAATTGATTTCGGCCTTTTTAAAAGATGAATTTAAAGAAGTTGCTGTCGATGCCAACCCGTTAGCGCAAAGAATTAAGCCCGCTTTCTAAAAAAGATGACAGGTGACATTTTTCTTTGGCCGATTTCCTGTTTATTGTAATATTGCTCTACGATTCTTTTATAATTCCAGTTGGTGAAGTAAGCCCAGAGAGCGGCGTTCAGACCCCGTGAAGCCCATTTATAAAGATTCAGATTCCAGCATCTCAGGAATGTCATGATAAACTTCCACCGGATGTTATTTTTACTGTATATTTTTTTCCAGACACGAGTCATTGTTAATGACAATGTTTCGACCGGCATGTTACGGGGTTTAATGGTAACGCAATATTCGTTATAGTAAGTCCAATCGTCTGGATAATTGGCGTACAGGAGCCTGTTTTCCTTTGCTATGCGGTCATAGAGACGTGTTCCCGGCAAGGGGGTTAATATCGTGGCCTGCACTGTATCAAGGCCTGACCGCATGATGAAACGGGCTCTGTTCATCATATCGTCAGGGGTGTCGTCATCCATTCCAAATATAAATGTGCCGATGATGCTGATTCCTTCATGGTGGACACGGCGAAAGTATTTACCATAATTCCCGATGCCTATTTTCAGGTTCAGGGTTTTATTAATGTCTTGCAGGATCTTTTCCTTATCCGATTCTATCCCTATCAGCACCAGACGGCATCCGCTTTTGGCCGCCAGCCGGACCAGTTCAGGATCATTGCCATAGTTAAGGCTGAGCTGGGTGAACCACTCTTTATTAAGTTTACGTTCAATCATCCCCCTGAAGAGTTCCTTGGCATGTTCAATAGATTGGTGGCTGAAGCCAATCATGTTATCGTCGATGAAAAAGATCCTTTTTTTTGGGATTTGCTCCAGCTCGGCAAGAATATTTTCCACGGGCCGCATACGGAATTTAGTCCCGTTGAAAGCCGATACGGAGCAGAAATCACAATCCATAGGGCATCCGCGCGTAGTCATCACCGAGGCATGCACATAATTGGGATTGATGAGGTCACGACGCGGAATGGGTGTATATTTCATGTCGATGAATTCGCCATGGTAGCGTTTCTTCAGCTTATCCTCTTCAAAATCGCTGATGACCTGATGCCAGATGCTTTCGGCTTCACCGGTAACCACGGTATTGACATATTGTCCGGCTTCGTCGGGTAACATGGTGGCGTGAACGCCTCCGATGACTGTCGGGATGCCACGGGCGCGGTATTCCTTTGCGATTTCATAAGCCCTGGGCGCCGTCGAGGTGAATGCCGTCAGACCAACGAAATCGGCAGGTTTGTAAGAAAATGTCTCGAAATTCTCGTCCAGAATCTCGACATCCCAATTTGCAGGCGTCAGTGCTGCAATAATAGCCAGACCGATCGGTTCAAATTGAGTCGAACGATTAATAATAAAACCTTTTCGATATCTGCTGATGGGATTGATTAACAACAGTTTGAATTTTCTGCTATGCATATGGATAACGAAATGCTGTTAATACTTAAATCTAATTCATTAGTGAAAGAGTTATTAAAAAGTGCTTGAGAATTTTATTAATACAAAATTAACAAACACGAAATTGATTACCAAATTACAATACCATAACTTTTTTATAGAATCACGGGTATGTACCCCAGGGCAAGTTGAGCCTGCGAAATGCCGCTTCAGCGGTACCCTGGACCCAATTTCCGCCCCAAGGGGCGGGGTATTATACCCTCCGCCTCCGGTCCCGCCACAGGCGGGATTCAACTTACAAATTTTAATTCACTACGTTCTTAAAATTTGAGTTTCACAAATAAAA
>Ga0172365_10002302_pt1 | contig 13956 bp, 14 predicted proteins | sample LakKivSesite48cm_FD_114535 | JGI IMG/M metagenome (GOLD analysis project Ga0172365, IMG submission 114535) | Sediment microbial communities from Lake Kivu, Rwanda - Sediment site 48cm | ecosystem: Environmental > Aquatic > Freshwater > Lake > Sediment | place: Rwanda: Western Province, Lake...
AATATATTTGCATAAATATAACTATTTTGGTAATGTGTAGAATAAGGAGCTAAGAAATTCGCTGCGCTCCGAAATTGCTAGAAAGGATAGAGTAGCGGCTACGATAGTTCGCAGTCTGCTAAACTCTTAACATTTACTCATTTCTGAATCCAAAATAGCATGAGTCTGTTGAAAAGGTTTACATCGATAGTAACCTCGTCAGCCCATATCGTAAAATAATCCCCCACATCCACAGGCTCGGTAGGCGGCTTGATATGCAGCAAACCATTTTGAAGCTCGCTGTGTGGAAGGCTCGGTTTACGTAGAGGTCGCAGAGACGTGAAAATAATTACTATTACGATAGTCAAAATATACCATAAAATGGCATACAGTGATTATACAAATTAAAGAAACGAACGATTAGCGTTCTTATTTTTAAAATAGATAATCATTATATACCCTAAAATGGTATACAGTGATTATTAAAATAAGATGTGATATGCTCATGGACAAAACAGATAGACTTTACGCATTTGCTATGGAAAGAAAAATCGTGACTTCTGATGAACTTGCCCAATTTGCAGAAGAAGCCTTTGAAAAAAATTATCAATACCTGTATATAAAATACTTAAGACGTCTGATGACGGACGGGCGATTGAAACGAGTAAGAAGAGGAATCTATGCTGCGGTTAACATCTATGAAAAGCAAAGACTTCCGCCTGATAAATATCTCATCGGCGTAAAACTTAGAAGAACATACTATCTTGGATGGCATACCGCGCTAGAGCTGCATGGCTCAGCGTATTCTGCCTATAACTCATGTTATGTAGCAACTCCTGACAATCTGAAATTTCGACCTTTCAAATACGATAATCTATCTTTTCGATGCATCGCAACTAAAGACCTTAAAACAGAGGTCAGCACACTAAAACATTTAGGGCAGGATATTCGCATTTCTTCGCCCTCGCGCACATTTGTCGAGTGCATTTATCGCCCAGACTTATGTGGCGGTTACGAGGAAGCAGTAAAAAGCCTAGACGGGCTTGGCGGTACAACTGCAAAAGGAATTCTTGCATCGCTTGAACTTTATAACAAAGATTCTCTGTACAGAGCTGTTGGTTATTTTCTAGAGTGGATGGCTAAAAATTCGCCTTATTATGGACATATCAAGGACAGAGATTTCGAAAAAATCCGCTCGAACATCGGAAAAAAACCAACATATCTCATGAAATGCAAGAAACCAAAGCTCATCGAAAGATGGAATGTGTATGTTCCAAAAAATTTCGAGGAGATGTTTTTAGGGGTGAGATAATTGGATCTTAATGCGTATGCTCCTGAGATCAGAGAAAAAGTCGAACGGATTTCGGACATCTTGATGCGAATTAGCGAAGTTTCTGTGCTGAAAAATAGTCTCTCTCTTTATGGTGGCACGGCACTTAACTTTCTTCATTTCAAAGAACCGCCGAGAGTTTCTGAAGATTTAGACTTTAATTACAGGCATTTGACTGATGAGGATTGGGGTGCTGTGAGAACAAAATTAGATTCTTTAATAAAGACAATTCTGAAAGACCTCGGTTACACAGATAAAGACATTCGCATACAGGCCCTATACAACATAGGCAGATTTCACATACGCTATTCCACAAAGGCTGGCACAAAAGATTCAATAAAAATAGAAATTGGATATATGCGCAGGATTCCAAATCTCAAGAAGGATGCAATACTGCAATATGTCCACCCAGTTACTGCAAAAACTACAGAGCTTAAAACCCCGATAGCTGAAGAACTATACGCCAATAAGTTCTGTACAATGCTTTCCAGAACTGTAGATGTGCCATACGCAAGAGATGTGTTCGATGTTGGCACAATCTCGAAACTTGGTTTCGATAAAGATCTGTTCATAGATATTGTTTTGATTGAAGCTCTCCTATTAGACATAGATCTCGCAAATATCGAATTTAAGATCCCACACAAATCTCAAGCGAAGGATTTAGAAAATCTTGTAGTTGGAAACGTTGATTTGAAAGGTATCGGTGATGAGGTTTTTGTATTTACAAAAAACACAATCAAAGAAACTATATCCAGAGGCGGGGTAGAGTTCTCAAAAGAGTTCAAGAACTCTGGAAAGATAAAACTTGACTTAATGAATAATCCGGATGCATTTCATCCGAATATCGCAGAGCATCCACAGCTATTATGGCTGAGAAAGAAGAATAGCGCAAAAAATGAGTAAGCTTCAAGAATATCTACCTGCCATCAATTTTCAGCAACTGCAGTACAGTATCTGCTAACCAGTTTGAGTTCGTTGGTGGGCGGCTGGGTTTACATAGGGGTCGCGGAAACGAAAAACAAGCATCTCCCACGCTCTTACTCAAAACAAAGGCTATGGTCATGCCTCGGTAGGTTTTGATTCACTTTAACTGTTTGGCATTCGTCCACATTCTATCAAACTTGTCTTTCAGAGCCTTTCCGAGATTCTTTTCCCAGATATAAATAACCGCAAGATGCTCATCAGGAGCTATAGGATTTTTTACGTCGAATAGCACCTTTTCCCCGTCAATCAAAATGAATGAGACGGTAATGAACGGTGTAATTCTCACCTCACAACCCCGTGGTAGAGTAAAATTTGTATTTTGGATATTTTTCACAATCACATTGGGATCCCCGCTGCCTGGTAATATTTTCATCTTTATATTTTTCCCAACATTTTTTAAGAGCCGTTCTATGTCCCTTCCCAATATCTTTGTTAGCCCTTCACCATCAAACTCATTAAATTCCTTTTGCAGAGTCGCCATATTTGAATAGATCAGCACATCTCTTTTTGCCTCATTAAGAACATTTTTGAAAAGGGTAAACCCATTTTCCATGCCCATTGCTACACTCCAGAACAATCCCCTATCGATCTTTGCTGGGTATGTCTGTTTCAACTCTTCCACAACCTTTGCTGCTTGATTGAATAGCGATTGTATATTTGATTGCATCTCTTTTTCCTTAAATTCAAGGAGGGATTTTATTGCGATTTCTGGTTCAACCGCCAGAAATTTCTTTGGTCTTGAATTTTGTACTTTCACCAACCCATGGTTTTCAAGAGAATAAAGAATTGTGTATATCTTTCCAAAAGGTACTGCCGATTGATGGTAAATTGTTCGAGCATCGCACTGTCCTTTTGATAACAGTGTGAGGTAGACACGAATTTCTGACTTTGTCAGTCCCAGAGATTGAAAAAATTCAGTTTTCATAGATTACAACCCCTTTTGGAAGGTTCAAAGAGTATAATTCTTATATAAAGTTATTATTATATATAACTTATTATGCTTGAAAGAATATTTAAATTCTACGGCAGTGTAACAGTCGGCAAGCGCGGACAAATAGCATTACCTATTGAATTGAGAACGGCAGATGAGATTAAACCGGGCGATAAACTTCTTGTTTTTGGCGAAAAGCGAAAGGATTCTTCCGGTATTTTTTTAATAAAAGCGGAGATACTGAGTATTATAAAAGATGAGATAATGAATTATATGAAGGAAAAATTTGGAGATACGGTGATATAAATGATAATGGAAAAACTCGGTAAGGGCATATCAAAAGTTCCTAAAACATGCATAATAGTAATAATAATCATTACACTGCTTTTAGGTGCTACCTATTTTGTGAAGGGCACTAAGACAGACGGAGGCCACGCAGGCTACGCCACTAAGATGGAGGCTACAAAAGAAACATATCTGCCTGATAATGAACTTGTAAACGCGGAACTAGAAATTGAAAGAGACTACGGTACCATAAACTCTGTCCAGATACTTGTAAAATCAAAAGATAGTGTACTAAGAAACGAAAGTTTAATAGAAATGCTGAGAGTTGAGAAAGGTTTTTTGGAAGATGCCGAAATAAATTCGACCTTAGTTTCTGAGATAAATCCAGAACGAGTAATTTGTGTGGCAGATGCTATTTATTTGGGTAAAATGCTTTTTGAATTGATAGACGATTTGAATGAAAGTTTTAATACAATGAATAACTCGTTCTATTATCTTAGCTCGCAATTAGAAAATTATATGGGATATATAGATTTGTTTGAGTTACTACCCATAGACCAACTAAATGCAGTTATAATAGAGTTAAATAAAAGTTTAATTGCAAATTTCACACAATTTTCACAAATTTCAACGCTTAGTGAGATGACTACGTTTGAAAATTTAATGTTCCTTCCTGTAATTCCTGTAGACGCAAAACTAGAAAATATGAGCGTCATGAGTGATTTAGAAGTTAGAGAGCTCATTGTAAATATCACTCATTACAATAATAGCAAAACAGAAACTCTCAACGAAACTATTCATGGTTTCGGCATGATTTTAAGTTATGCTCAGAGATGGATCACTACATTAAATACAAATTTAACAAACCTTTCAAATCTGAATATATCTTCTGAGGCAGAAGTAGCACTCCAAAATATTATATCACTTCTCCAGCAACTAAGCGAAATGATCCACAGCATTTCTTCGTTCGTTCAAAATTTTGATGTTAAAACTTTCGATTCCAACATAGCACTAATTAACCGTTCCATGTCTATGATCCTTACTACAGATTTTACTGCTGAGCATTTAGAGGCAAAAGGCACTGTGATGATCCTGCTGTTTAATTCTTCTAATTTGCCGGGTGAAAATGATAAGGCTAAATCAGATAGGTTTCTTAAGTTAGAGAATAGGATGGTTGCTATAATCAAAGCGCAGAATTTAACAACCGCAGATATGGATGTAATGGGTGCAGAGCTCATCCAGAACGAGATCGTAACTGCGTCTGAAAAATCTATTGAAATTCTCATACCTACCGCATTTATTCTGGTTTTCATTATTCTAATTATCACTTACAGAATGATATTAGATGTCGTCTTCTCAGGGCTCGCATTGGGCTTTGCAGTAATATGGGTATACGGTATCGGCACACTTGCAGGTTTTGTCTTCAATCCCATGACTATCGCAGCACCTGTTATCATCATAGGCATTGGTATAGCTTATGCCATATATCTCACGTTGCGATATAGAGAAGAAGTCAGAAAAGGACGCACTCCCAAGGATGCATCCAAAGCTACTTTGAAATATCTTGGCACTGCAATAATGCTCTGTGTATTTACAACTATGGTTGCATTTCTATCGAATTTAAGCTCGGATATGCGCGTGATAAGAGAATTTGGAATATTAGTTGCAGTAGGCATACTCAGTTCCTTTGTGATATCGATATTGTTCATACCCAGCTGCGAGCAGCTTGTAGATGAGTATAAGCTTAAGAAAGGCAAGAAAATTTTGAAAAATATGAACCTTTCAGAATCGCCCTTGAGCAAATGGGATAAAATTAAAAGAATTTTTAATAAAGGGTTGAGCGCAGGTGCTGTCGGTGCAACACATCATCCTATGATTGTCCTCAGTATTGTTCTGATAATCACAGGTGCAAGTATAGGATTGGGCTTACATCTAGGTGCGGAGTTTGATTTAAATGACTTTTTGCCAGAGGAACTGGAGGTAACGCAGAATATCAATTACTTAACGAATAATTTTAATTTCAGCATGGAAACCGCAAGCATACTTGTAAAAGGGGACATGACGAACACAACTGTATTAAAAGCAATGGATGATACAATAAACAATATGAACAATGATATTTACGTTACGAAAAATGTGGATGGAAAAGCGGATGTAACATCTATTTTATCGATAATGAAGGATGTCGCAGATGATAACAGATTGGGCACCCCCATGGATTTATACTCTGATGAGTTTAAATTGGTGTATGAAAACAGTATAGGTGCGGATGGTATTCCAGCCAGAAATATCACCACATTATATGACTTACTCTATGCAGATAAAAACACAACTGATACAGTGAAAACGGTTTTGCACAGAGCTGAAGACGGAACTTATGACGGTTCTGTTATCAGGATTAAGGTGGATACGGAAGATAGAAAGAAAGCTAAGGAATTATATGCCGAGCTGAAAGAAGATAACAAACCGCTCAATACATTAGTAGCGAATGGAGCGCTCAAGGGTTCAACTGTCACAGGATTATCAATACTTATTTACGTAATAACAGATACCTTAAGCAAAAGCATGCTCAGTTCGCTGATTATCACAATATTATTTTCATTGATAGCGCTTACCATAATATTCTATTTCAATAGGCGGTCTTTGCTCCTCGGAATAATTACGATGATACCTGTGCTTCTCGGAGTGCCTTGGATTCTCGGCTCCATGTTTCTTTTGAATATACCCTTTAATGTTCTTACTATAACAGTTTCAGCACTGACAATAGGGCTTGGAGTGGACTACGGAATACAGATCACATACAGGTTCCTTGAAGAATTTGACAAATCTGAGAATGTTGATGCTGCTTGCAGGAATTGTGTGAGCAATACGGGTATTGCAATATTCGCCGCGGCAACGACAACAATCGCTGCATTTGGAATTTTGATATTTGCGCTACTGCCACCAATGAGGCTGTTCGGCACAATTGTAGCATTAACAATAATGTATGCATTCATTGCAACAATATTTATCTTACCGATATCCCTCACACTCTGGGCGAAAAGGGCGAAAAAGAAGATTATAAAAGTTTGAGTATTATATTAAACAACAAATCGCTATCTATTCACTTCCAAATTCAAACCCCTACTAACCTGTTAAAAAGATTTGCTGAGATAGTAACCTCGTCAGCCCAAATCGTAAAATAATCCCCCACATCCACAGGCGTCGCAGCCGGCTTGATATGCAGCAAACCAGTTTGAAGCTCGCTATGTGGAAGGAAGCGCATCGAAATTCTTTGCCTTTATTTTCGCAATCAAATCGTATTCGCCGAACACCACGTGCGCATCCACAACTTCAGGCACTTAAGGGCAACAGATCTTACAACCAAATTGCCAGAGGCAATAATGAACGAGCGTTTCGGTTGGGTCAGGGATCAAACATGACGCAGACCTATGTGCATCTCAGTAGCAGGAACGTGGATGATGCCGTGCGAAAGATATACGGGTTGCAGAAAGAAGACAAAAGCAAAAGCGACCTGCTGAGAAAGTGCCCTCGATGCAACTTGTTAATCGTTCTAAGCTGAGATTCTGTGAACGCTGTGGTAGCCCTATGTCACTTGAGGTTGTTATAGAACTAGGTAGCAGGAGAAGTGTATCGGATGACCTGATGCTGGCACTTGTAAATGACTCAAAGGTGTGGAAAATGCTGCGAAAGAGGAGGATAAAGATAGGTTTTGGCAAGAAGCTTCAAGGAATATTTGCCAGTGGAATCAAATAATTCCGGAATCATTTCACTACGCTCTCCATCTTCCTTAGATGTTTAATCAAATCCATCTCAGTTTTTCTCATAAGTCTCTGACCCGTAACATATAACCATATCTTTCTTGCTTTACCACTCCTTATAAAGCCAATTAACCTAAGTATTCGCTCTCTTATGTGCTTACTTAATTTTGCTTTTGAGCATTTTGATGAGAAATTTTCAAGATTTAACTCGTCCCATCTATCAATAATTAAAGAAATCGAATCAACTACATCTTTTTCTCTACCTTTAGTCATTAACTTGAGTATTAACAAATCTTCTAAAGATGCTACAGATATTTTGATCTTTATTTTTCTTCCTGCTTCAAAAAAACCAGAAATTTTCATCCTTTTCGATCCTTTCAAAATTTCATCGACAGGATATTTGTTATTTGTTGAGATGTCCCATACATCTCCGAATGAGATATGTAAATCAATAAACCCGCCATTAAGTTTTTTGTTTCCAGATAGTCCAAACTTAGTTTCTTTGATAGTATAACCCAAGCTCTTTAGTAATGCTATTAATCTTCCGAGCTCTTTCTTTAGGATTACTAGGTCTATATCCTTAGTATATCTGTAACCTCTGGTATACGCTCTTACAGCATAACCGCCTATCACCACCGGATTCAATCCAAATCTCTTTGTTCTTTGAACTATCTTTTCTAAATCCTTCAAACTTACTTCTAATATATCCTCTTTCATCTTACCAAATCCTCAACTATTTTTTTAAATACGGCAGTTTGGTAACATTTTACATTCCATTTCTTTTCTAAATCTTGATAATCTATAGTGACCTCTAACTCAGGTGTTTTTCCAATTATTTCAGTACGTTTTTCAATCAGTTTTTCTATTTTTTTAAGTATTTTTATATTAAATATACTCTTGTTTGCCTCTTTATTTATGCACTCCATACAAAAACCAAGGGTATTTATCACTCGAGCGCTCTTAACTGCTTCTATTACTTTATCCCACATCAAAGTATCCTTACATCTAACCATTACAGCTAGCGCACCCTGCGCGTCATCATCTTCTAAACACTCTGCAATAGTGTAATGTGGTAGCTGGTAATGAAGATCTGTCATCTCAGCAACTTGATCCTCCCTACTGCTTAAATCAGTATGAAGATGAATGGCTTGAGCCTTTGAGGTTGACTCATACACAATTTTATCATTCACAAGAATTTGGGGGCCGTAAAGTTTGAAAAGAGCTAACCACCCATCTAAATCTTCTTCTTTAATAGATAGGTGATGAACATCTATGGAGCGATAATAGTTGGTCCAGAATCCAGCAGCAGAATCCTTTATGTACATATAATTCCAGTTAACAGATTTATTTGCCTCCTTTACTAGATCACTAAGTGTATATGTCCTATCTTTTTTGTGTATTTTCAGAAATACCGCCCTGGCGTTACTTATCTTCTCAGGATGGAGAAGTCTATATATTCTAACTCTCTGGTCATAACTTGCTCTTGTATGGATTGCACAAGCATTATCTTCTATTTCATTGAGCAATTTAGATGCATATTTTATTTCTCTGACAGAAAATTTTCTCTTTCCATAAATAACTTCTAATATGTCTTCAAATCTGATTTCCTCTCCTCTAAACTTTAACCAAAGCTTATCATATACTAATCTCCAGGTTACATCCTTAAGCATTTTATTCACCTATTTTAGTAGACTAATTCTACTTATTCTACTATATTGGTAGAATAATATTTAAAGCTTTCTATTTGTCTCAGATTATTGTGAATACTCAGAGAATATACTTTATAAGAATTTAGCCAATTGGTCATTCTCTTTTTGCACCGCTTGATTAAGCATTGAAAATATCGTACTCGAATATAGATGGTTTATACATTTTATCTATTGATGTAACTTTAGCCCCCATCTTTTTGAATTCTCGCACTAATTTTGTTTTCTTATTATCCGATACAGCTATCCCAACAACATCTAAAAACTCGGAATTTGATTTAACTAATTCTGGAACTTCTAGTACGTCACCCACTTTCTTTACTTTTACTATACGATATAGACAAGGTGAAGGTTCAAATTTCTTGTCTTCCTGATAGGCAACTGCACCAACTTTTTCACCATTTTTAACGGCTTTATATAATTTCAAATGTAGTGAGAGCCTGAGAAATTCTAGCTGAGGCATCTGAAGAAGGATTACCTCGCGGTAGTTCGACTTCAACTTCACTTATTTTTTGAGCTAATGTTCTAGAAAAATCATCTACTGAATAATCACCTTTGTCTTCAGCATATATCATCTGAGGCGAAAAAAAGCTCGTGTATCATGCATACATACAGCTGAAGCCATCTTCGTAACAGTATCATTAAAATATCTTTCCGATAACATTTTTTTATCAATGACACAAAAACTCAAGCCTCGTGTAAAAGGAACGAATTTGGCATCAGAATTTAGAAGTTCTTTTATACTTTCAGCTGTATTCTGTGCACCGAATACAGTAACAATATCATTTTTTTCACCCCATCCATCTTGTCCGCACCTATGGTACCTAAACGGGTTAAGCAACAATGGCTTTGGTATAGCCTAATCTTAGATTGGGTGTGGATTTAGTACGAGGAAACAACGAAGGGATAACGAGGAGATAACGAGGTGATAACGAGGAGATGAAGGAGCAGTTAGGGAGCGGTTAGGAAGCCTTCACCAAGCAAAAAAACCACCTCTTCTCCCCTTACCTTTCTTTCATGAACCTGCTTATGAAAAAACTATAACCACTAAAACCAGGTTTTTCTTCCCCAGCCCTCCCATTCCATAAACTATTGAAACGTTTTTGTATTCTCAAAGGAAAAAATTGTAAAAGCCTTTAAGTATTCACAATGCCATTCCTGGTATATGAGTAAAAAGGATGTTGCAGAGAAGGCTGCTGTTGCATACTTTGGTTTATCATCCTCAATGGACAGATTCCCAAAAGGCACAAAAGTAAATGTTTACGAAAGTTTTGGTTCAAACCCGAAAACAACAGGTTTTCTTGGAGAACTTGCGAAAAAGATTGAGTCTGTCTGGCATGAAAACATTGGGACCTACTCAAGGACTGCCAGGCTGTCAACGCATGATTTCCTTTACTACATCAACAAACTCAGGGAGGAAAGGGGTGCATCCCCCCTCACACTGAAATCAGCGCTGATTGAAACATGGATGAAAAACATCACTGACCTTTACGATGAGGTTGTACTGGTTGAGGTCGGGAACGGTGAAAAAAGGAAACTTTTGCTTGTGAACACAAAAATCACGCTGTGATTAATGTAAAGAATATATACACTGAAACTGTTTTGGGAATGATGAAACTCGGCAGGAGAAAAATCATCAGCATTATCAATGGAAATTTGGACAGGCTGTTCACTCTCGCTGAAAAAGAGGCGCTGAAGCACAACATGGACAGGGCAGACAGGTATGTTGAGCTTGCGAGGAAAATCGGGATGAGGTACAATGTTCCCATTCCAGCAAAATACAAAAGAAGGTTCTGCAAGCACTGCTACTCCTATCTTTTGCCAGGGGTGAACGCAAGGGTGAGAACAGGGAAAGCAAAGGTAATCATATTCTGCGAAAACTGCAAAAAGTATATGAGAATTCCGTTTATAAGGGAAGTAAAAGAAAGGAGGAAACATGCAAAATATCCATGAGCTGAAACCAGCTATAAGGATAGGAAAGAATGGTGTGACAGAGAACATAATTAATGATGTTAAAATCCTTGTTAAGAAGAAGAAAATTGTTAAGATAAAGGTTTTGAGGAGCGCACTCAACTCTGTAACAATGAAGGGTATAGCAGATAAAATTGTTGAGGAAACAAATCTGAAGATTGTTCAGATTAGAGGACACAATGTAGTAATTAGTAGATAGAAGTTGGGGGAATAAGGGACAAATCTCTTTCCCTAATCCCTAACTGCTACCTTGAGGGCAATCTTAATAAACCAGAACACATATTCGGCTTTTATGGTAAGAAAACCTGGAAGGATGTACAGGGAAATAAGAGGAAAGGCTTACGCAAGGAAGGAGTACATGGGAGGCGTTCCCCAGCCAAAAATCGTGCATTTTGATTATGGTAATCTTCAGAAAAATTATCCTTTTTCTGTCACGCTTGCTGCGAAAGAATCGTGTCAGATAAGACATTCTGCTCTGGAGGCTGCAAGGATTGCTGCAAACAAATACGCCTCAGTAAAGATAGGGGAAAACAATTATCATCTGAAAGTTAGAACATATCCTCATATTGTTTTAAGGGAGAACAAGCAGGCAACAGGCGCTGGTGCTGACAGGGTGTCACAAGGCATGAGAAGGGCATTTGGCAAGGCAGTAGGAACTGCTGCAAGGGTAGATATTGGGCAAAAAATCATGACACTAAGCATTGAAAAGGAGCATGTTCAGGTAGCGAAAGAGGCGATGCAAATGGCAAAAATGAAAATCCCAACCCCCTGTTCTATTTTAATTGAGGAAAGAAAACCATAAGGCAAAAATGTTTTTACCCAGTAAAAGCATATATGCTTTGTGGTTTTATGGAAACAATAAAATGGGCACAGGATGTAAACAAGAAAGATATTGGAACTGTTGGCGGAAAGGGCGCTAACCTTGGTGAGATGCTCAAAAACGATTTCCCTGTTCCACCTGCATTTATTGTTACAGCAGATGCCTTCTGGAGTTTCCTTGAAGAAACCAAAACAAAGGATTCCGTGTTTAGCGTTTTAAGGAATGTTGACGTAAATGACTCAGATGATTTAGAAAAAAAATCAGAGGAGATAAAAAAAATCATAACTGGTGCTAATATCCCTTGGACAACGGAGGTTGACATACTAGACGCCTACAGGAAGCTTGATAATGGTTTTGTTGCTGTCAGAAGCTCTGCAACTGCCGAGGACCTACCAGAGGCGAGTTTTGCGGGTCAGCAGGAAACATTTTTGAATGTAAAAGGCGAGCAAACATTACTGGAGAGTGTGAAGCAATGCTGGGCATCATTATATACATCAAGGGCGATATTTTACAGGGAAAAGCAGGGGTTTAAGCATGAGGACGTCAGGCTCGCTGTTGTTGTTCAGAAAATGGTGGATGCTGATGTTTCAGGTGTGATGTTTACATCTGACCCTATAACAGGCAAACCAAAAGTGCTTATAGAGGCAGGGTATGGTCTTGGTGAAACCATTGTTGGAGGAAAAATAACACCGGATACATATGTTGTGGACCAGAACACCTTTGAAATTGAGGATAAAAACATATCTGTCCAGAAAATAAAATACGTGAAGGGTGAGGAGGGGAAGACAACAGAGGTTGAGATTGAGGAAGGACAGCAGGATAAGCAAAAAATGTCTGATGATGACATAGTGAAACTCGCTGGGATTGGAAAAAGAATTGAGCAGCATTACAATGAACCGATGGATGTTGAATGGTGCATGGAAAACAATGAGATTTATATTGTTCAGGCAAGACCTGTGACAACGATTAAAAAAGAGGAGATAAAAATGGAAAAAGAAGAAAAATTTGTTAAAGAAAAAAATGTTCTTGTGAAGGGACTGCCTGCAAGCCCTGGAACAGCTACAGGCAGGGTTGTTGTTATCAAGGATTCATCAGAACTTGGTAAAATAAAGGAGGGTGATATTCTTGTGACAAAAATGACAACACCTGACATGGTTCCAGGGATGAAAAAGGCAAAGGCAATTGTCACAGATGAGGGAGGTTTGACGTGTCATGCTGCGATTGTTTCAAGGGAGCTTGGCATCCCATGCATAGTAGGCTCTGGGAAGGCGACAGAGGTGCTGAAGGAAGGAGCGAAAATCACGGTTGATGCATCAACAGGTGTTGTGTATGAAGGTGCTGTTGAGATAGAAAAGAAGGAAGAAAAAGAGGTTTTACCATCAGCAGAATATGTCCCTGTCACAGGAACAAAAATTTATATTAACCTTGGCGTTCCTGAAAAAGCAGAGGAATATGCCAAACTCCCAGTATCAGGCGTGGGATTGATGAGAGAAGAGTTCACTGTAACATCCTATGTCGGCAAGCATCCTCTTGCATTAATAGAGCAGGGTAAACCAGAGGTGTTTATTGATGCGCTTGTTGATGGTTTTTCAAAGGTTGCAAGGGCTTTTTATCCAAGACCTGTTGTGCTCAGAACATCTGATTTCAAAACAAACGAGTACAGGAATCTTAATGGCGGGGAAAAATATGAGTCTGTTGAGGCAAACCCAATGATAGGATGGAGAGGCGTATCAAGGTATGTGAGTGAAAAATATGAAAAGGCATTTAGGCTTGAATTAAAAGCAATCAAAAAAGTTAGGGATTCTGGTTTAAAAAACCTCTGGCTTATGCTGCCTTTTGTTAGAACAGTTGATGAGGTAAAAAAAGCGCTAAAGATAATGAAGGATGAAGGACTTGAGCGCAGCAATGATTTCAAAGTATGGATAATGGCTGAGGTACCAAGCAACATATTCCTTGCAGACCAGTTTGCAGAACTCGTTGATGGCTTCTCAATAGGAAGCAATGATTTAACACAGCTTATCATGGGTGCTGACAGGGACTCTGAAATACTTGCAGAACTGGGATATTTTGATGAAAGAAACGATGCTGTGAAAAGAGCAATTGCCCATCTGATAAAGGCTGCCCATGAAAAAAACTGCACTGTCTCAATATGCGGTCAGGCGCCGTCTGTTTACCCTGAATTTACAGAG
>Ga0172365_10002314_pt1 | contig 13928 bp, 19 predicted proteins | sample LakKivSesite48cm_FD_114535 | JGI IMG/M metagenome (GOLD analysis project Ga0172365, IMG submission 114535) | Sediment microbial communities from Lake Kivu, Rwanda - Sediment site 48cm | ecosystem: Environmental > Aquatic > Freshwater > Lake > Sediment | place: Rwanda: Western Province, Lake...
AATGCAATAAGAACAAATGCAATAAGAACAAATGCAATAAGAACAAATGCAATAAGAACAAATGCAATAAGAACAAATGCAATAAGAACAAATGCAATAAGAACAAATGCAATAAGAACAAATAGTTAATATATTCTGCATTACCCTCTATCAGATTATATATATCAGATTATATATATCATAAAATCTATTTTGTATTATATATATTGTATTATATTATATTTGATTGTGTATATTCAATTATGATATATTTAGTTGGTATATTGATTAGGTATTGATTAGATTGACTAGATTGACTAGACTACGACACCAGTCCCCCTTGGATTACCCCTTGGATTACCCCTTGGATTACCCCTTGGATTACCCCTTGGATTACCCCTTGGATTACCCCTTGAATCTATACTATAACATTATATATTATATTATATAGTATTATAATATATATAATATATAATATAAAAATTTATAAATAGAATAAAAAGGTATAATTACCCACTACATTTATAAATCTGTCTCTTTTTTCTTAATTTTTCCAAACGAAATCATAGGGTCAGGGTTTTTATTGCAATTTTTCACTTTAGTTATATCCCTATTAAAAACCCCCAATAATTTTAATATCCTTAAAATCACCATCGAATTCTTCTTAATAGACCCCTCAATCATCTTCATCTTTAAATCTCTCTTAAACCTATGTTTAAAATTATATTAAAAACAAAAATGTTATTTAAAAGAATAACAACAAAATTACACAAAGATTTATAAATATGTTACTTTTATTTTTATTATGGATAAAAAACCTTTCAAAGCTCTTTTATTCAAACAAGTTGTTACAAAAGAAGGTAAAAAACTTGGACTTGTAAAAGACATAACATTTGAATCAAGAACAGGCGAATTAATTCACCTTGTTTTAAAAGATCTCACAACATATACGGCAAATCTTTCATTAGAAAGAACCCAGGAAAAAGAAGCTCTGGTCCCTTACAGCTCAGTTATTGCAATAGGGGATTTTATTGTTGTTTCTGAAGAGGACTTGCAATAAATATTTACAATAAAATTTTTAAGATATAATTTCAATAAATTTCACAATTTTATATATCCCAAGAATCTTCAGCAAAACCTGATTTTCGGGAAGACTATATACCACAATAAACTTTATAAACTAAAATCTTAATTTAATATAATGGCAGAAAAAAAAGAAATAAAACTTGTGGGTTTTCACTTAAATAAGATTAATGCAGAAAAAAAAGAAATAACCCATCTTCCTGATAAAGCACTGGAAATAAAATCAAATATAAACATAATTGATGTTGAAAAATTCAAGCCGGAAATTTCAAAGCAAGAATCTCTAAAAATCAAATTTAGTTTTGATATCGATTACACAGAACTCGGCAAGATTTCATTAGAAGGAACAATTTTTTTAATATTAAATAATTATTTAATAAAAGAAGCTCTTTCAGCATGGAAACAAAGACGCCTTCCCAATGAATTGCAAGAAGCTGTTATGAATATAATCATACAAAAAGCATCTCTTCGCGCATTTCAATTAGAAGAAGAAATCAATCTGCCACTCCACCTTCAGATTCCAAGAGTAAAAATTCAAAGCAAACCCGAATAAAATTTAATTATTTCTGATGCTAAAAATCTTTTGACGCCCCTGCATACTCCACCCTTTATTTAATCCTGTGAATCTGTGCTGCCCTCCCCAACAACTGATTAAAGATAAATTTTTAATATCCAATTTCTAATATAACTCAAGCCCGCATGGCACAATGGTACTGCATCGGTCTCGAAAACCGAGTCCGCAAGGACATCCCTGTTCGATTCAGGGTGCGGGCGTCTTAAAATAAAAAAGATTATAAACTTTTCATTAACCCCTGCACTAAACAGAATTTCATTCACAGCTCTCCAACTTTTCATTCTCAAATTTCTCACCCCTCATTCTCAAATTTCTCACCCTCCCAAAATCATAAACCTTATCTCCAATAGCATAAACCTTAAATTTAGAAACATCTAATTTTCCTTCCAGAATTCCAGAGCCAACATCGCTTCCTTCAATTAACGGGAAAAAACTCGGCAAAATTATCATTTTCATCATTTTCTTTCCAAATTTTTTCTTTCCAAATAAAAAACATTTATACCTCTCTTTTTTATAACCATCTGAAATAACAACAGCAGGATGATAATGCGCAAGAACGACAAAACCTATTTTATTCCCATATTTTTTATTTTTAATAACATCATCAAAATCCCGATGGACAAATAAAACATCATTTTCAATGTAAAAATCAACTAATTTAATCTTTTTTTTATTAATTCCCCCAATTATAGGCTCTAAAATATTGTCGTGATTTCCCTTAATGATTATTATTTTCCCGTTTTTATACAAATATTTTTCGAAAAATATCAATAATCTCCCGACATCCCCCCACTCATGGCTCAAAACACCAGCAAAATAATGTTTAATATCACCCAATAAAATAATTTTCTTAACTTTCCCAACAACAGAAAAAACTTTCTTAAAATCATTCAAAGTTTTTTCCATCTGCGTTCTCGGAAAGCTCCATCCCCTTTCATTCAAATAATCTTCATATCCCAAATGCAAATCTCCAGCTATCAAAATCTTCTTCTCGCTCCAATAAAGGCATTTTCCAGCAGCTTCAAATATTGAAATCTTCACTATGAATATCAGGGAAAATCTATCTTTAAAGAATTATCTGAACTAAAACTTTTAAAAAATATCATCAGTAAAACCAGAGTCATTAACTTCTTTATCAAATATCAAAATCAACAGAGACAGAGTGATTCATCCACTTCAAAACAGATTCTCCTGCTCTTTCTTAATCTCATTGAACAAATCACTCAAACTTGTTCCGACAACAGTCCTGTAAATTGCCTCACCAAACAAGCTTGCCAAAGAAACAATCTCCATATTGGAAAATTTCTCGCAGCACAATGTATCAGAAATAAAAACCCTGTCAAACCCTGCAAACTTTTCAGCACCCTCTGTAAACAAGCCATGAGTAGCATAAGCATAAATTTTACCAGCCCTCTTCTCTTTCAATGCCCCCAAAGTTTTAACCAAAGTATTCCCAGTATCAATGATATCATCAACAACCAGGCAGTTTTTCCCAGCAACATCGCCAATAATCATTGTCTTAGCAACCTCATTATCCTTTTCCCTTGTCTTATACCCGAAAGCAATTTCAGTTTTTGTCCCCCCTGCATTCAACCTTTTAGCAAGGCTCTCAATTCTCTTCCCGCCCCCTAAATCAGAAGAAACCAGAACAAGATTATCCAAAATTTCAGCATGCTTTTCTTTCAAAAATTCAATCAGCGAAGGAAATGGATACAAATTGTCAAATGGAATTGAAAAAAATTCCTGCATCTGTCCTGCATGCAAGTCAACTGTCATTCCTCTTGTTGCATACATTGAAATAATATCAGCCAGAGCTTTTGCATTAACACTCACTCTTGAACTCTCTTTTCTCTCCTGCCTTGCAAATCTCGTGTAAGGAAGAACAACATTAACCTCCTCAGGCGAGGAAAAATTCAAAGCCTCAAGAACAAAAATCAATTCAGTAAGCCACTCGCACGGCTCTTTGTTAGAATCATGAATTAAAAAGCATTTTTTCCTCCTTATATTCTCAGAAATCCTAACCTTAAACTCTCCATCTTTAAACATGCTCTTCTCAACATCAATCAGCGCAACATCAATATCTTTCTTAGCTTTCAGATATTCATAAATCTCGCGCGCAAATCCAAAACCCCTCCCTTTAAAATCAGCAATAACAGCAACCTCTTCCATACAAAAAATAAATTTTCTGGCTTTTTAAATTAAATTGTGATGAAGAATAATCATACCCTATAATATATTCTCAGCTATAATCTTCTTTATAAACCAATTAAAATTAACTCTGCAATGAACCAAAGAATACCCTCATAAAAAAGAATTGAATGGATTTTAGAATTAAAGAGAACAGGCGAGATAGGTTCAGAGTTTTGGAGTTATGACATAGACACTCTTCCAGGAGCAGCATCAATTGGCAGAGGGGCATATGTCGAGGCAAAATTGATGTTTGGTCATTATATACTGCGCAGCCAGATAAATCACCCAGAAGAGATTCTTGACATCTTAGACAGCAATCAAGCAACAGAAGCAGATGAAGAAATGAGAGCTAACTTAAGAGCGCAATTCAAAAATTTCATTCAACATTATAAAGAATACGGAATTAGGTTAATAGACAATGAGCAAGTATTGGGAGATATTTCAGATTTGGTTAGCTAATCTTCTCCCAACTATCAGCCCCCTCTCAAACTCTTCCGAAAACCTTATATATAATAAAAGTATAGAAAAAATATGGAAAAACGATTTCATTATGATAATTTTTCAGACAGCATAATAATCTCTAACAAGCAGGAAAACGAGATAGTCAAGAGTAATTTTGAAATCGGAGATATAATTTTTAGCTTAACCGGAAAAGGAAAAATAGTCTCAATGGAAATTCGTGGTTTTTCGCAATTTCTTGAAGCCTGCAATATTAATGCAGAAATACTTGCCAACCTCCAAAATGTTCAATTTAGCATAGTGCCCAAAAACAAATCCCTATTTTTTCTCCTGAAACTAGAGTCTCAAAAAGACCAAACTCTTATACTGAATAATGTTCCTCTCGTGGTCCCATTAGCCAATTAACTTATCTCTATACGCTCTCATTAAAGCTCTCTTGAAATGCCCAAAATTTCTGCTAACATGAAACCCATTGATCAAAACAGGTTTTCCCCCAAACGCAATTGAATAAACAACATAAGTCTTATCTTCTAATTCATAATAAAAATCATGACTAATTTTCCCATTTTTATGTTTTCTTTTTTGTATTAATTTTATCTTTTCAATTTCTTTAAAATTTTTCCGTAGCATCTCCGCATCAGTGTTTTTCTCGTCAACAGAATAAAGGAAATGCGGGGTCTTGATTAACTTGTCAAAATTAATGTTCTTTATTTTATCAATCAGCTCATTCATTGCCTCTTTTTCATAGGATTCAACAATCTCTTCACCCATAAATCATCTAGATAACAATTAGTTATGAATCTTTATCCTTACATCACTTTCTCACAACTTCAGAAATCCTGCCTGTTCATCGGATTTCTGACAGCCATCAAAATCTTACGATTTTGAGATCTTCCACAAATGATGAAATGAAACAATATGCAATAGAAATTAAAATGTATTCTCAACTACAATATTACTTATAAACCAATTAAAATTAACTAAATTATGGAAAATGCAGATATTTACAGCATAACAGGAATGTTCAATGAGCCGCATGGTTCGAGAATTGGAATTTTTGGAGGATGGTTTGCGCTTCAGCAATCTGCAACAAGCGCCCTAGAAGAAAGCCTAAGAGGAATGTTAATAGACCCTCATGGTGCGTCAGAAATATTTGGCTCATTATCCCCCCCATGCCTTAATATTTGACAAAAAATACTCCTCAAGAGAGCAAATTATCCCTTATATTTTTGATAAAAATGAAAATGGAATCTGGCTAGGAAGATATACTTTTGAAGATTTATCAGGAAAAGCAGTCTGCAAAATAGAAAGAAACTGGCAAAATCTTCACATGATTGAGCCAGAATCAATTGATCCTGAACAATGGGCAAAAGACTTAATAGAGGATATGGTTGACAGAGGAATGCTAAAAGAAGTTAGAGGCAAAAAAGGAGAAAAACTTTTAATTCCGCGAGATTAAATATCCTAATTATAAGAAAAGTTTATTCCTCTTTCCTTATCCTCTCCATAATCTCCCCATACATTCTCTTCAAAAACTCAATCTTATCTTCCATCTTAACTAAATCAGAATAACCCTGCAAAATCAATCCAAGTGAAAAAGGCGAAGGCAAGTCAGTTTCCTTATGCTCTATCTTAATCTTCCTTTGCTCAATCCATTCTAACACAAGCTTAGCATTCTCTAAATCCATTAAATCCTGAAGAACCTCTCTCCTCGCTTCTTGTAAAATAGGAAACTCATTTGAAAGTTTCTTCACCGCGCTGTATAAAAAATGACTCTTCATCTGCTGCTTCCCAGCGCTCCTTGTCTTTCCCTTATACGAGCGCAAAATCATCAGAGAGCGCCCAGCGCAATGATCAGAAAATATAGGGCAATTTTGGATATTGAAAACAAAACATCAAAAATTTATGTCTTAGAAATTGGGCATAGAAAAAAGATTTATGACTAAATATCCAGCTCCCTATAAACCCTCTTGATGAACTCAATCTTATCTTCAATTTTGATAATGTCAGCATGAGCCTGAAGAAGAATATTAATTGCAAAAGGAGATATTTTTCCCTCCCTGCTCTTAATCTCAATATCCCCTTTTTCAACCCACTCTAAAACCTTCCCAGCATTTTCAATATCCATTAAATCCTCTAAAACTTCCCGCCTTGCCTCTTTTAATATTGGGAAATCCTTTGTCCTCTTATTTACAGCAGCCAAAAGAAAATGAGAAGACATCTGCTGTTTTCCGACTGTTTTTACTCTCCCCTTATAGCTCCTTAATATCATCAAGCCCCGCGCAGCGCAATGCCTGAATCTTCTTTTTAAAACCTCTGTCTTCTCAATTGCCTCATCTAAAACCTTTCTCAAAATATCTTTTTTAAGAATTCTGAACCCCTTTTCAACCTTTTCCAAATCTAACTCTTTTCCTGCGATGAAAAATCCATTATCCGTTATCCCAACTTCAACATCTCTTCTTCTTGCAGAAGCAACAACATAAGCAATAGCCCTCGACAGTGCGTCATTTACTCTCCTTCCAAATAATGTATGGAAAATTATGTAATTTTTTTCAGCTCTGCAATGCTCAATTAAAATCCTTCTCTCATGCGGAATAAATGAATACTTATGCTGGTCTCTCATATAGTTGTAGATGCTTTTAGCAGTTTTCCCGTCGCAACAAACCCATTTTTGAATAAATTCCCTTATTTCCTCTGGAGATTTTTTCCTTTCAAACTTTTCATTAACAAGATTTCTCAATTTCCCAATAGCTAATGCTAAATCAAATGACAAAGGAAGCATTTCAGAAAACCAAGAGGGTATTGTCGGCTTTCTCTCCGATGGAGAAACATAAACATTCATCCCTCTGGTGTATAAAAACTGGTATTTCCTGCCCCCTAAAACAAAAACATCGCCTTTTTTTAATCTCTCCAAAAAAATCTCATCAATCTTCCCGATGCTGTTTCCCCCCATAATAACATTGACAAAACTTTCATCAGGAATTGTCCCTATATTGGTCATGTAAATAACCCTCGCCAGCTTTCCTCTTTTCCCAATCTCTCTGGTTTTCTCATCATACCAAATCTTGGAATAAACATTTCTAGCATCTAATTCATACTCCCCTGCAAGATATGAAATAACAGAGAAAAAATCCTCTTTCTCAAGATTCCTGTAGCAATAACTTTTTCTGATTAACAAGAGCATTTGATTAACATCCCAGATTCTTGAAATTGCCATTCCATAAACATGCTGGCTCAAGACATCAAGGCAATTCTCCGGTATGTGCACTGTGTCAATCTTCTTTTCTTTTGCATTTTTCAGAATAACAGCGCATTCAACTAAATCATCAATATCATTTACAATAAATCTTCCCTTTGCAGTCTCATGCAACTTATGCCCGCTTCTGCCGCATCGCTGCATTGCTCTTGAAACAGACTTCGGGCTTCCTAGTAAAATAACCAAATCAATATATCCAATATCAATCCCCAATTCCAAACTCGTGCTTGAAACAACAACTTTCAATTCCCCTCTTCTCAATTTATCCTCAATCTCAAACCTGTGCTCCCTGCTTAAAGAGGAATGATGAGCCCCTATTTTTTCTTTAATCCCCTGTTCATCAATCTCAACATAATTTCTCAGAAATTTTTCCTTTAAATTATGAACAACTCTTTCAGTCGCAGCCCGCGTATTGGTGAATATTAAAGTTGTCTTGTTCTCGCTAATCATTTTGTCAATTAATTCATAAAGTTTATTATTCAGCTCACCTGAATTTGTATTTAAAAAATCATCAACAGGAGTCAAAACCTGCAAGTCAAATTTTTTCCCCATCGGCACATCAGCAATTCTACATTCCCTGTTTCCAACAAGAAAATTAGCAATTTTTTCAAGAGGTGCAACAGTTGCAGACAAGCCAATTCTTGTCATCTCAATTTTCCCCATTTCCTGAAGCCTTTCCAATGTCAAAGATAAATGAACCCCTCTTTTATTCTCAGCCAGCGAGTGTATTTCATCAATAATAACCCATTCAACTATGCAGAGTTTTTCAGAAAATTTAGGAGAATTAATCATTATAGCAAGGCTTTCAGGCGTAGTAATAAGAATATGCGGGACTTTTTTCAGCATCTTTGCCCTTTCCTTGCTTTTAGTATCTCCTGTTCTCAAAAAAACCCTTATTTTCTGCATTTTAATCCCCCTTTTTTCAGCTATCTTCTCAATTTCTTCCAATGGCTGAAGCAGATTAACAAAAATATCCCCGGACAATGCTTTTAAAGGAGAGCAATAAACACAATACACCTTATCTTCCAGCTCATTTTTCTCAGCTAAAGAAACAAGATAATTCAAAATTGATAAAAAAGCAGTTAAAGTCTTAGTCCCCCCTGTGGGCGCAGAAACAAGGATATTTTTTCTCTCAAAAATCGGCAAAACCCCATATAACTGCGTCAATGAAAAATCCTTAAATCTCGAGAAAAACCACTCTTTAACAAGAGGATGCAGGCTTTCAGCTATCTCCCCTGGCTTTCTTGCATCAATAAATTCAAATTTGCCCATCTTGTTCAATTCAAATTTGCCCATCTTGTTCAATTCAAATTTGCCCATCTTGTTCAATTCAAATTTGCCCATCTTGTTCAATTCAAATTTGCCCATCTTGTTCAATTCAAATTTGCCCATATTGCTGATATTATTCATCTTACCCATATTGCCCATCTCCCCCCATCACTTTCGCCTTAATGTGTTTATGTTAATAAGAAAAACAAACTAATTAACTTTATCTTGATTTAAATATTTTGTGAAATACCTTAAACACATATAACTTCAAAAACAAAAACCGGATAACTTTTAAATACTGCTTCCATAAAATATCATGCCACAAATATCAAAACAAAAAAAAGAGAAAATTCAGGAACAAATTCTTTCCCACCTTTACTCAATTTTTCCAAAACAAGTTTTCACAGCAGAAATCGCAAGAGAAATAGCAAGAGATGAAGAATTTATCAAGTCTCTTCTGGCAGACCTTGAGAAAAAAGAGCTTGTTGTAAAAGTCAATAAAAACCCTGATGGAAACATTTATTCAAGAAGATTAAGGTGGAGGCTCTCAAATAAGGCCCAGGAAGCTTATTCTAAAGCATATTTATATTATCACAATAATCAAATCCAGGATAAACAAACCCCAAATTAATAAATTAATATAAAAAATCATAATAAAGATTATAAACACCCCTATTTTTAATTTAAAATGGATATAATAAAACAAGCTTTTCAAAAAATAAAACAAGATATTTTCTTGCTTCAACAACAAGTTTTAGACCTAAAAAGAGAATTAAATGCCTTAAAACAAGAAAAAAATAACCAAGAATATAAAAAAATTAGAGAAAATCAACAAGATTTAACCTTAACAATTCCAACATATATTCCAACATATCAATCAGTTCCAACACATATTCCAACACATATTCCAACACATCCAACACATTTATACGGGCTAAAGAGCCCAAATTCAGGGGTTTCCACAGGAAACAGGGGGGTTCCAACAGACAAACCAACAGACAAACCAACAGACAAACCAACAAACCAACAGACAGACCAACACATAGAAAATTACCCTGAAACAAGATTTTTAAATGAATTTCAAAAAGCAACACAAATTTTAGACTCTTTGGATTCAATAAAAAAGGAAATTAGGCTTAAATTCAAACGCCTCACCCAACAGGAAATGCTAGTTTTTTCTTCAATTTACACTCTCCAAGAGCAGGGTTTTGAAGAAATTACCTATAAAATTATAGCAAACAATCTTAATCTTTCTCAATCTTCTATCCGGGATTATATAAATAAGATTATTCAGAAAGGCATCCCAATAGTAAAACTCCGTCGGGACAATAAGAAAATCACTCTTTCAATATCTCCTGATTTGCAAAATATAGCTAATTTATCCACAATTATCAAGCTTAGAGAACTCTAATTCCAATTGTTCTTTTATTCGGTTTAACGAAGTTATTTAGCAAAAATCCAATTAATTCTACCTAAAGTAGTGGGTAATATATCAAAAATAAATCATATCTTTTATTTTAACCCTTACATGATCTCACATTTTTACCTTAAATTGAGTTTTTTATTGCTTTTTTATCCTGATTCTTCATTTTTCTTTGTTTTTTCCTTTGATTTAACTCTCACTTTTACACTTTTGAGTATTATTTCTTTTGATTTTTCAGGTATATATAGCCTTTTTTTACCATTTGATTCCCTTATTTCATGTATTAAACCCTCACTTTTCTGTTTTAATGCATTTATCTGCCCCCTTATTGTACTTTTATCCTTCCCCAGCAAGGCTGCTAAATCCTCATAGCTCAATTTTAGCTCAGAGTTAATTAATGCCCAGACAATTGATCTTTCAATAAGAGTAAGATGTGAAAAAAAGCCTGTTTGAACAGCTGTTTGGACAGCTGTTTGAACACCTTCAACAGCTGTTTGTTTTTCAACAGCTGTTTGTGCTTGTTTAAACAGCCTGCCTGTTTTGTTGAAATTCATAAAAAAACCCGCCTGTTTTAGTTCTTCTAGATCCTCTTTTATTGCTAAAATCTGTTTATTGATCTCTGCAATTTGTTCTTCATGAACGCTGTGTTTCCCGTCGATATATGTAATCCATTGTCCTACCTTGCTGAAATCTTTTTTAACATGCTCAAAAGAATCCTTAACTTCTTGCTTTAATTTTTCCACTTCTTTTTTTCTTCTGAAGAATCCAAACATCTTATAATTACTCATTTTTTTTAATTTATAAACCTTTCGTAAAATTTAATAAAATTATTTGTAAAAACAATTAAACACCTGTTTAACAAACAATTAAACACCTGTTTAAACACCTGTTTTTAGAAAAAATTTATAAACATATCTTTTCTTATTTTTAAATGAACATCCAAAAGAAGGTGGCATACTCTTTGATTGCTACAATTTTTATTCTCGTGCTCTCAATGTTTTTAAACATTATTCCATGTCAAAAAGCTCCAGTCATCCCTAATCCTGTCTATACCTGGGATTTCTGCGATTTAAATCCCGACTCAAATCTCCTAGGAATCCAGAAAAAATATTTTGGGTATACCTCAAGTTTAAGGGATTCTTATATTATCCTTTCAACCACAATATTTATAATCTCTATGTTAATCTTATATTTAATAACGAGAAGGGGGAAATTTAGGATATAATTAAATTAATAGAACATGAAAGGAGGTGGTATATGGCATCTAGTTCAAATGTGGTGGGCGTTATTGCATGGATTACTGGGATAATTGTTTCTCTTGCCGTAGGTTTTGCTCTTGTATGGGGCACATTAGCAGTCCCTTATCTTGGGGTTGTTAATTCTATTGCAGGTTATGTTGTAATTATCGGCGCAATCCTTAGCATAATCATGGCAATATTTAATAAATAAATTATTGCTAAATTTTTATTTTTTGCTTGCTTGATTTTTGCAAGCACCCTTTATTTTTATCAAGTTTTCCGTTTTCATCTTAACAATCTTTAATAAATTAATATAGTATGCACAAAGCCAACCTAAGTGCACAATATCTCCGGAGAAACAAAAATTAGGAAGTGCATTACGCGCAAATTATCGCATAAATCTTTAAAAACATTATAATTCACAATAAATTGAGATTAATTAACAAAAAACCATCCCTTTAACCATTAATAAATAATTATATTAGAATAATAGCCTTACAGGATTTAGAAAAGATTTTTATAGTTGTTTAGAAGCCTTTGCACAAAGCTAACCTAAATGCACAAAACCAAAGTTAGTAGAAGCATTTATTCAAATTATTCAATAAAAACAAGAAATATCTCTCAAAAAAACTGAAAATTAAATTCACACATAAAAAATACGCACAAGATACATTATGCGAAACTGCTTATACGAACCTTTAAAAACCCTGTTTTCTTATCAAAAAAATGAAAAAAGAGGATTTTTTAAAAAAATTAGAAATTGAATTAAAAATCTCCAAAAACTCTCAATACACAATCCGCAATTATCTTTCTTTAAACAAACACCTTTTAGACTTTTCCAATAAAATTCCAGAGGAGATTACATCAGATGATGTAAAAGCATACCAATCTGAAAATCTTACAGATAAATCTTCATCTTCAACAATTCTATTCCTCGCAGCAATAAAATATGCTTATGAAATTATCTTAAATAAAAATCCTACAGCAGGAATCAGGAGGCCTAAAAAAGAAAAGAAAATACCCATAGTTATGACAAAAGATGAAATAAAAACCCTTCTTTCATCAATTAATAACAAAAAATCGAAATTAATGATTTCATTGATTTATGCCTGTGGTTTTAGAGTTTCAGAATTAATAAATCTTCATGTTGATGATCTGTATTTTAAAGAAAAGATTGGTTACGCAAGACAGGCAAAGGGAAAAAAGGATAGGATGTTTAATATACCTGATTTTCTCTTGAATAAGATTCAGAAGCAGGCTGATTTGCAGAAACAGAGTAATAGGGAGTTCTTATTCACTGGTCCAAAGGGCCGGCTGTCTCCGAGAAATATACAAAAAATTGTTGAAAAAGCAGCAAAAAAAGCAGGGATTCAGAAAAAAATCCATCCACATACATTAAGGCATTCTTTTGCAACCCATCTTCTTGAAAGCGGTGAAAATCTAATAGCAATCCAAAACCTTCTTGGCCATGAAAATCTTGAAACAACTAGGATTTATACTCATATAAGCCAAGAACAACTTAAAAAAATAAAATCTCCGATTGATAACCTTTAATTTCCAGCGAATATCTGTAATATTGCTTAATCTCTTTCTTCCATAGGTCTTGCCTTATTCACTGTTAAAGTTCTGCCTTCAATTTCTTTTTCATTCATTTCAGCAACTGCTTTTTCAGCTTCTTCTTCAGAAGAAAAAGTTACAAAACCAAAACCCTTTGACCTGCCGTTGAACTTGTTTTTAATAACAACAGCTTCACTTATCTTGCCAAATTCTGAAAATATCTCTTTCAGCTTCTTGTCATCAATAGCCCACGGTAGATTTCCTACATAAATCTTCATTATTCCTCCAGTAAATTTAATTTGATTTTTTCTGTTTTAATTTTCCTGTTCATGTCTTTCCCTTGTTGTATTCTGAGAATAAGTTCTTACCCGCAGACAGATTAATTAAAAATTACCCCTATTTAAATCTTCTGTTGTATGCCTCCGCTAATGCCATAAAGCCCCCAAAGATTTATAAATAAGCAAAACACCTAAAAAATATCCTGCGAGCCAAAATGCTCGGCGTTAGTGGGAATCAGTAAAAAAGATTTCTGCTTTTTAAAATGGAAAAAATATCAAAATCAAAAATAGAGAGACGGCTGAAGGAAAAAACAAACCCTCAGTTAATCGAAGCAATAATTAAATTAAAGAGAACAAACCCCGAAATTGCAAAAAAACTGGCAATGCCTGTTAAAAAACAGGCTGAAATTAATCTTGATAGGATCAATAAAATCCAGGGAGATGCTCTTGTTCCTGGAAAAGTTTTAAGTTCAGGGAATCTCGACAGAAAGATGAAAATTGTTGCATGGAAATTCAGCGAAAAAGCACTGGAAAAAATTAAAAGTGCAGGCAGTGAGGCTGTTTTGATTGCTGATGAAATCAAAAAAAATCCAGAATTAAAGAATTTAAAAATAATTTAAAA
>Ga0172365_10002315_pt1 | contig 13926 bp, 9 predicted proteins | sample LakKivSesite48cm_FD_114535 | JGI IMG/M metagenome (GOLD analysis project Ga0172365, IMG submission 114535) | Sediment microbial communities from Lake Kivu, Rwanda - Sediment site 48cm | ecosystem: Environmental > Aquatic > Freshwater > Lake > Sediment | place: Rwanda: Western Province, Lake Kivu...
CGAAAATTTCCCTGCCGGCAACCTTTCGGCCGGCTTGCCTGCGCCGGGAACCAACATTTTAGTCAGGGAGGTGTTGTATGAATACGTGCGGAACATCATCAGGGAGGATATGAAGCATGTGCCCCTCACCCTGGTCGAACAGGAGCAACAACATATCATGGTTATCCCTGTAGCCACTCCCGGAGGTCTGCGGCAGATAAGGATAGGAGGGAGGATCGACAGGGTCGATACCACGGCAGGCATCACACGTATCATTGATTACAAGTCAGGCAGCGCCGACACGGACTTTGGCGATACAGCGCAGTTGTTCGCCAGGAATGATGAAAGCCGTAACAAGGCAGCGTTCCAGGTGCTCCTGTACTGCCGCCTGTACCTTGCTGACAATCCTGCCCATAGGGGACTGCTGGTGCCGGGGCTTTATATTGTGAGGGAGATGCATGAGGGAACCTATGAGTACCGCCTGAAAACGGGAGAAAAGGGGAAAACGAAAATGATCCTGCCCTCTTTCCGGGATGTCAGCGCATCCTTTGACACGGGATTGTTGCAGCTCCTGCAGGAGATCTATGATCCCGCAGTGCCGTTCACACCCACAGGAGATGAAAAGAGTTGTGTCTATTGCCCGTACGCGGGGTTATGTTACAGAAACAGGAATGATGACCGATAATATTCGGTCTGATCGACCGGGGCGATCCACTGTGCCCGGATTATTGTTATACAGACAAGCTACACCTTGCTGCATACAGGGAACAGCGGGGACTGGCAAAAAAACATCCGGTCAGTATCAGGGATTTCAGTGCAAAGGAGCTTTCTTTGACTGTACCAGTCCTGTTGACCTTTCTTTTGCTGAGTTCTCAGGAGCAGACGTTAATTTTGAGGGGGCCTTTTTTGATAAGAACTCGATCATCAATCATGCTGGCCACGCAGTTTAACAACTGTGGCCTGAACTTCAGCAATGTGAGGATTGCAGACGGACATCTTGACTTCACGGGGCTGGTGATCCAAAGGGAGGATGTCAATTCCAGGAACACCCAGTAAGGAGGTAAATTTACTGCCATTCTGCAGGAATATTGAATTATTATTGCCTTGCAAGCTTATATTCCGGGATAGTTGAAAATTTTTATATTTTTATAGTTCACAATGATTTGCAGACTATACCCGGAGCACTTTTCATAAGAAATATTATAAGCTGTTGAATATCAGGTTATATATTAATTGATGCTTACCTTCAAATATATGATCAGGCATTTTTATTTCTGTAAATCTCAGGCATAATCCGTTGATAAGCGGTGAAAATTATATTGACCAGACACTGAATTTGATGTTTTACAGCACCATTGTCGTTAACAATTCAAACTGACAATAAGAATCTGACACCTATTATTTCACAGGAATTAATTTATTACTTATGGCAAAACGAATAAAAATACCTATCGGAGAAGTACTGATGATGCTGGCAGATTATGCCCGGAACCGGATATGGACACAGGTAAAATCTGTTGCATTCATCATTCTCTACCTGGTTTTATTTCAGACATTGATATTGCGTGTTCCTTTAGCCAATGCCTTAGGCACAGCCGGTGGCATCGCACTGGTGATCTTCGGGCTTGCCTTTTTTCTTGAGGGACTTATTTTTGGTTTAATGCCCCTTGGGGAAAGGGTAGGTATCAAACTGCCCGTACGTGTAGGGATCTCAATGATTGCTGTTTTCGGCCTTGTGCTGGGATTCGGAGCTACACTTGCAGAACCTGCCATCAGTGCTCTGAAGACAGCGGGATCAGCTATTACCGCCTGGGATTCACCCTTATTATTCATGATGCTGAACCGTTATACCAACTGGTTGGTACTCTCTGTGGGGATAGGAGTGGGGATATCGGTAGCCCTGGGAATGTTCAGGTTTTATTATAACTGGTCCATAAAACCTCTGATCTACGTTATCATACCTGTTTTACTTGTGCTATCGGTATTTGTCAGTTTCGATGACAACCTGACGAAAATCATCGGGCTGGCATGGGATTGCGGAGCAGTTACCACAGGAGCAGTTACGGTCCCGCTGGTATTATCCCTTGGCATAGGTGTCTCCAGGGCATCGAGCAAAGGTCAGAGCTCCAGTGGCGGATTCGGGGTCATCATGCTCGCTTCGGCATTCCCCATCCTTGCTGTTTTGGTCCTGGGTCTTGTGTTGAACCTCAATGTACCCGATCCGACGGATGAGAGAACCTTCTTTTCACCTGCCAACAGGGAAAAAGCTTTGATGGTCTTCAGGGATGAAAACGAATTACAGAGACATGCTTTCACACATGCCGGTGAAGCAGGCAGACTGGAGTTCTTCGGCAGCCATGAGTCCTATAAATCTGCTATTATGTCAATGGCTGGTAATCCTGAAACACAAAAATCGCTGCTCGGCAATATGTCACTGTCGGACTGGCTAATTAAAAAAGCCTCTGAAAATGAACGCAACCTGTTATCCGACACTGAGACATCCACGCAGGCGTCCGCTTCTTTTTCAGTGGGGAAGGTGCTTATGGAGGAATCGTTAGCAGGGATAAGAGCTGTCATACCCCTGTCTTTATTGTTGCTGATCGTCCTGATAGTATTGTTAAGAGAGAAAATAAGGTATAAAGATGAGGTGACACTGGGGATAGTCTTTTCGATGATCGGTATGATCCTTTTAACTTCAGGGATCCGTCTGGGACTGGCTTCTCTCGGGAGTGAGGTAGGGAGTCAGTTACCCAGAGCTTTTGCTAAAGAGGAAAAGTTTATTGACCGTATGTTGATCCATAATTTTGACACTGTGTTATTATTCAATGCAATCACTCCTGACGGCCAGCAAAAAACTTTTTTCAACATGATCGAGGATACCAGGATCACCAGGATAGAATTTGTTGAGGACAGGTTTGATCGTGAGAATCAGCAGTATGAGCATATCATCATGCAGGAGCCCCTCTTCGGGAAAAAGCTCACAGTACTTGGCCTGATCCTGGTAATGGTTTTTGCATTTGGCATGGGCTACGGGGCAACATTGGCTGAACCGGCACTGAAAGCACTTGGCATGACGGTGGAAGGATTGACGGTAGGGAACATAAAACAGAACCAAATTGTACAGGTTGTTTCGATTGGAGTCGGGCTGGGCATCGTTTTAGGGCTTGCCAGGATATTGTTCAACCTCCCGCTTATCTGGCTGATCGTTCCTCCTTACCTCCTTCTGATATTTCTCACCACATTGAGTGAAGAGGAATTCACTGCTATATCATGGGACAGCGGGGGTGTGACTACCGGGCCGGTGACTGTCCCACTGGTGCTTGCCATGGGTCTCAGTATCGGAGGTGTACTTAATGTGACCGATGGTTTCGGAGTCCTTGCTCTGGCTTCAGCATTCCCTATCATCACAACCCTCCTGTATGGATTACAGGTAAGAATGAAACAAAAACGCTCTATCGAAAATAAATTAACTGAGTAAAGATATGGATAATATCAGCGAACGCAGTGAAAGGGCCTTTTCTCCATCAAGGACGGTCTGGAGGACCCAGATGCAAAAAGGTATCTATAATCCACACAGGGTAAGCCGTATAACCTGCACAATAAACCAGTTATTGGCCGACAGAATCGTTGATTTTCTCAATGAACTGGAGGTTATTGTCTATGAGGAAGGCGGTAGGTCTGTAAGAGAACATGTCAAAAAACGTCCGTTTGGCATCCCCGGTGAAGTTATACGTCTTGAAAATACTCCGGTCAAAATATTCCGGTTTACCGTGCCGCGTGAAAATTCGGAACCGGTAATGAAAGCGCTGATCAATGCAGGTGAACTATATATTCCGGGCAGGGGATCTGTCTTTTCTCAGAACCTGATGGAGTTCAGCAAGAAAATACCGTCCATAAACCTTAATGTATTGTCCTCTGCCAGTCAGGATATTCATGACGCGAACCTGCTTAATAAATTATCCTATGTCATATGTGTCCTTTCTGAGCCTGGCAGCGGAGAGCAGCTGGCCAAGGTTGCATTGGATCTCGGTATATGTGTGCCAGTGATTTCATTTGGCGAAAGCAGTTTTACAAGGGACCAGTTAGGATTGATCCGCATAACCATTTCGGCAGAAAAGGAGCTGGTCCATCTGGTTATGCCGGAACAGGATTCCGACAGCATCATCAAATTGCTGGCAGAACAGAGCAGACTTGACATCCGGGGCAGGGGTTTTATTTACCAGACACCTGTTTCTGCAGGATTAATTGATACACGACTGAAGATAGGCAGGCAAAAATATGCCGCAAGTATTGAACAGATAATTGCTGCCATTGATCAGCTGAAAGCAGGAACGACCTGGCGCAAAAGACTGGATGCTAATACTGAGAATTTAAAGATCAACAAGTCACTAATGCCCCAGGATAACTGTGAGATATCCATTATTTCAGATGAGGACAGGATTGACAAGCTAAGTGAGACTTGTCTCAGCGTGGGCGCCTCAGGTACCGTCACGTCCAGGGTTATGCCCCAGGCAGGAAAACAGGAAACTGTTTCCACAATGATATGCAGTGCCATCAGTGTTCCGGCGCAAATCACCGATGAAGTTGTGGATAAGTTATTGGAAGTCAGCACCATAAGAGATGAGGAAACCGATAAGATTCAGATCCTTGACTCTCCGGCAGCGTATGTCCGCACTGCATGATTTTTCATGTGGACAGCCTTGTGTCAGCCCGTATTCAATCTGACCAGTGCGAACCGTCTTTCCTTCGTAACACCAGGGAGGCACACGTCAGGAGACGCGCGCTATCCTGGTTCCAGGAAACGTGAATCGTGAATCGTGAGTAGGAAAGAACTTCCTTCCTCCTAACAGCCTGTTTCCCTTCAGCCTATTCCCCTTCAGCATCCTCTTCCCCGCACATGTCGGGCCGCAGCTTCCTGGTCTTTTTCAGAGACTGCTCCATTCTCCAGTCGGCTATAAGCTTGTCGTTGCCCGACAGCAGTACTTCCGGCACCTTCCACCCCTTATATTCGGCAGGCCTGGTGTATACGGGAGGGGCCAGCAGCCCGTCCTGGAATGAGTCGGTCAGGGCAGAGGTTTCGTCCGACAGGACACCGGGGATAAGCCGTACCACAGCGTCGGCGATGACTGCTGCCGCCAGCTCCCCGCCGGTCATCACATAGTCGCCGACAGACAGTTCGCAGGTTACCAGGTGATCCCTGACGCGCTGATCCACACCCTTATAATGACCGCACAGGATGATCAGGTTGTTCAGCACCGACAGCCTGTTTGCCATCCTCTGGTCAAAGCGTGCCCCGTCGGGCGTGGTGAAAATGATCTCATCATAGTCACGCTCTTTCTTTAATTTAGTGATTAACAGATCAATAGGCTCGATCAGCATCACCATTCCCGCTTCACCACCAAACGCATAATCATCCGTCTTTTTATGTTTATCCCGTGCATAGTCGCGCAGGTCGTGGATATGCAGCTCCAGCAGACCTTTGCTCCTTGCACGTTTGATCATGGATTCGTTGAAGGGCGAAGAGAGTAAGCGGGGGAGGGTTGTTAGTATGTCAATGCGCATGGATATTGCTTTTTACAAAAATAGTGAAGAAATTCTTTTCAATGTTTTAAGTTAAAAAACTTTGTCAGTACTTCTGAAATACCTATTTTCGCAGGATGTTAGCCTGATTTTGTAAAAGAATGTCCTACAATGAAGATCACCGATCATCAAAACTCGGTTCAGGAAGAACCATTCACCGGAGATTCGCCTGCCGGTGAAAATAAGCAGGATTCTGACTTGTCAAACAATACTGATTCCAACAATCCGCCAGACCCGGAAGACACAACCGGAGAGGAAGACAAACATGAGAAAGCCGGACCTGACAGTACGGAAAAGAAAAAGCGTTCTCCCGCATCAGGCAGGAAGCGTGCCACCTCCGGCGATAACGATACAACTGCCGTTGAGGGTGTGGCAACAGTGCAGGTAGCCGGTGAACAGAGTACAGAAGTTCGTCCGCCGGAGGCAGATACCATCACCGCTGGTGATGAACATGCGGACATAACCATTGAGGATTCTGCAACCACTGACCTCTCTGCCGCAGAGGAGGCAGCCGGCATACAGCCTGCCGATACCCTGGAAGAACAACCTGAACCGGCAGGGGAGGCTGTAACGGCAGGGGCCATTGTTACAGAAATCACCGATCAGGAACCCGATATATCCACCGGGGAAACCTCAGAGGAAATCCACGAAGAGACCTCAGAGGAGGAGACCTCAGAGGAAACCTACGGGGAAATACCCGAGCCTGTCCTTACAGATATAACCCTTCCTTCACAGGACGACACGAACGAGGCAGTAATCGATCCCGGTCAGGATATCGCCGAAAGTCCTGAAATTCTTACCGAAGAAGATATTATTCCTGAGGTCCCCGGAGAGCATGAGCCTGTTACGGTTTCTGCTGAAGCCCGCCAGGCTGTGCCCGAAGCAACAGAGTTTGATTATTCGACCCTGTCAAGGCAGGACCTGGTCAACCGGCTGCAGGAGCTGATAAACAGCCTCCATGTCCAGGATATCATGGCAGATGTAGACCACATAAAGCTCAATTTTTATAAAAAATTCAAGCAGGAAACCGAGCAGAAGCGGAAAAAATTCGTGGAGGACGGCGGGAACATTGAAGATTTCCAGGTGGCAGAAGATCCGCTTGAAAACCAGATCAAGGAGCTTCTGAAAACATACCGGTCGAGGAAATCCGACTATAACAAGAATATCGAGTCGGTAAAACACGATAACCTCAAACTGAAGTATGAAGTCATTGAAAAGATAAAAGACCTGGTAAACCGTAAGGAATCAATAAACAAAACCTTCCAGGAGTTCAGGGAGCTGCAGAAAGAGTGGCGGTCGATCGGACTGGTGCCGCAATCGAGCCTTAAAGACCTGTGGGATAATTATAACTACCATGTTGAGAAGTTCTATGACTATATAAAGATAAACAAAGAGCTGCGCGATCTGGATCTGAAGAAAAACCTCGAAGCAAAGATCAGGATATGTGAAAAAGCGGAAAGCCTGTTGCTCGAGCCCTCTGTCCTGAATGCATTTAAGTCACTTCAGAAATTTCATGACCAGTGGAGGGAGATCGGTCCGGTGCCTGCGGAGAAAAGATCGGAGATATGGGACAGGTTCAGGGAAGCCACATACAAGATCAATAAGAAACACCAGCAGTATTTCGAAGATCTTAAGAATACACAGAAGAAGAACCTTGAACAGAAAAAGATCCTGTGCGAGAAAGCTGAAGAGATTAACCACCAGGTTTTAACGACCCAGAAACAGTGGGATGAGAAATCCAAAGAGCTCATCGAGCTGCAGAAGGTATGGCGGACCATCGGTTTTGCACCGAAGAAGGATAACAATAAGATCTATATGCGGTTCAGGGAAGCCTGTGATACCTTTTTTAACCTGAAGCGTGACTATTACACGCAAAACAAGGAGATGCAGCTGAACAACCTCCAGATGAAAACCGAGCTGTGCATACAGGCAGAGCTGCTTAGGGAAAATACCGACTGGAAAAAAACAACGGATGAACTGATCAACCTGCAGAAGAAGTGGAAGGAGATAGGGCCTGTTCCGAAAAAATATTCCGAGCAGATATGGCGCAGATTCAGGGCTGCCTGTGACTGGTTCTTTGAGAAAAAGTCAGAGTATTTCAAGAACATTGACAAAACCTACGAGGTCAACCTGCAGAAAAAGGATGAGCTTATCAGGGAGATTGAAACCTTTGTCGCTTCCGACAAGATTGAGGAAAACTTCAAAAAGCTTAATGAATTTCAGCGTCGCTGGACAGAGATAGGGTATGTTCCTTTCGGTAACAAGGAAGAGCTGCAGGAAAGGTACCGGATTGCTATCAACAATCGTTTTGACAGCCTGAAAATCGATGAGAACCAGAAGAACCTCCTGAAGTTCCAGAACAGGCTTGATTCGATCATGCAAAAGCCCAACCAGGGTGCCAAGCTGCAGCAGGAACGTGAAAAGTGTATTATCCGCCTTCAGCAGCTGAATAGTGATATTGTCCTGTGGGAAAATAATATTGGCTTTTTTGCCAAATCAAAAAATGCTGACTCGATGATCCGGGATATTAATAATAAAATAAACAATACAAAGGCAACCATCAAGTTGCTGGAATCCAAGATTGAGATGATCGATAATCTGGATACTGACCATTCCGATTAGCAGGCAGGGACCAGCAACAGGAAAAATCAACAACATTGTCATCAACAAAGTATATATTCATCACGGGCGGCGTCACCTCGTCGCTGGGGAAAGGTATTATATCCTCCTCTCTGGCAATGCTGTTGCAGGGTAGAGGATTATCAGTCACCATACAGAAGCTCGACCCGTACATCAATGTTGATCCCGGCACCCTCAATCCATATGAACATGGTGAGTGCTATGTCACGGAGGACGGTGCAGAGACAGACCTGGACCTGGGGCATTATGAACGGTTCCTGGGCGTGCCCACCTCACAAGCGAATAATGTCACCACGGGAAGGATCTACCAGACAGTCATCAACAAGGAAAGGCGCGGCGATTATCTCGGCAAGACAGTTCAGGTAGTCCCCCATATCACCGATGAGATCAAACGGCGGATCAAGCTGCTGGGTAAAAAATTCAAATACGACATTGTGCTGACGGAGATTGGAGGGACAGTAGGCGACATCGAATCGTTACCTTATATCGAAGCTGTCAGACAGCTGAAATGGGAGATGGGCCCTACCAACTCGCTGGTCATTCATCTTACACTTGTTCCGTACCTGTCTTCCACGGGTGAGCTGAAGACAAAACCCACACAGCATTCCGTGAAGGTATTGCTTGAGAATGGGATACAGCCTGATATTCTCGTGCTGAGAACAGAAAAAACACTGAGCAGGGATCTGCGTAGGAAAGTAGCCCTGTTCTGTAACGTCGATTATGATTCGGTTATAGAAGCCATTAATGTGCCCAGCATTTATGAAGTGCCCCTGAGGATGCAGGATGAGCGCCTTGACAGTACGGTGATCCATAAGCTCGCCATACAAGACACAAACCCTCCTGATCTGAAGCCGTGGAAAGATTTTGTCAGCAGGCTTAAAAACCCCAGGTACAGCACAAAGGTGGCCCTTGTCGGTAAATATGTCGAGCTGACCGACTCCTACAAGTCAATCATTGAATCTCTCACTCATGCCGGCGCTTCTCTCGAGACCAAGGTCGATATAAGCTGTATCAATTCTGAAGATATAACCATTCACAACCTGGAAAAGATACTTGGCAGTTTTGATGGCATCATCGTTGCCCCCGGATTCGGCGAACGGGGTATAGACGGTAAGATACTGGCTGTGCAGTATGCGCGTGAGAATAATATCACTTACCTGGGTATCTGCCTGGGCATGCAGTGCGCTGTCATTGAATTCGCCAGGAATGTGCTGGGGCATGAGAAGGCCCATTCAACAGAGATTAACCACCTGACACCCCACCCGGTCATCGACCTGATGGAAGAACAGAAAGGAGTGACGGAAAAAGGAGGGACCATGCGGCTCGGATCTTATCCCTGCGACATAAAGGAAGGAACGCTGGCTCATAAAGCATATGGAAAGACCTCTATCAGGGAGCGTCACCGTCACAGGTATGAGTTTAACAATGATTATCTTGAGGAGTTTGAAGATGCAGGCATGATGGCTTCAGGTATCAATCCGGAATCAGGTCTTGTCGAGATCATGGAGATACCCTCTCATCCATGGTTCACAGGTGTCCAGTTTCATCCTGAATACAGCAGTACTGCATTGTCCCCGCATCCGTTGTTTGTGGATTTTGTTAAAGCATCGCTGGGACACCGACAGGAAGAACAACCAGGCAGTAAGGTAAAGACAGTAAAAAAACAGGCTTGAGCAGGCCCGGGCTCCGGTGAATGAGAAAAGCCTGGTGCAGAATAAGCAGAAAAGAAAATTATGGACAGGAACACACTAATAGGCATATTGTTGCTGGGTCTCCTTCTGATAGGCTGGTCACTGTTTACCAAGCCGTCAAGGGAGAGAATGAAGGAAGCACAGAGAGTAAGGGACTCGCTCGAGCAGGTTGGGTCAGCACAGGCGCCCGCACAGGCTGTCAGCCCCCAGGATTCGATGAAGGAAACGATAACCAGGGTACAGTCAGGACAGGTTGATTCGGCCTCACTTAAGCAGCTGATGTCACAGTTTGGCATCTTTGGTGACCACGTCACCGGGGAGAAGAAATTTATATGCGTGGAAACCGACCTTCTGAAAGTGATCCTGACCAACAGGGGAGGGAGGATATATTCAGTAGAGCTGAAGGATTATAAAACCTTTGACGGAAAGCCGCTGATACTTTTTGAAGGTGATTCGACCATTTTCGGGCTGAACTTCCCCGCCATGAACAGGAGTATTAATACCAGTGACCTGTTTTTTGAGCCATCCACCAGTGAGACATATGTACATGTATCAGACCAGCCTTTCACCCTGACCATGAGCCTTTCTGCCGGCGAGGGCAGAGGCATTGACTATGTCTATACGTTCACACCGGGAAAGTACCTTGTTGATTGTGACATCCACTTTGTCAACATGCAGGGTATCATAGCAGCGAACACGAACTACATTGACCTGAAATGGGAGCAGTATATCACGGGCAACGAGAAAGGCAGGGCCAATGAGATGAATTATACCACCATGTTTTTCAAGCATTATGAGGATGAGGTGGATAAGTTCAACATGAGGAGCAAGAAAGAGTACCAGGAAAAGGATATTGCCACACGGATCAAATGGATCGCTTTCAAGCAGCAGTTTTTTTCTTCCATACTTATTGCCGGTAACAGTTTCAACAATGCTTTTCTCTCCACCAGGAAGCTGGGGGCAGCTGACAGGCATCTTGCCTATTTCACCGCCCAGATCGGTCTGCCTTATGAAGAAAAGGAAAAATATGAATTGCCGCTGTCATTTTATTTCGGTCCCAATCATTACCAGATCCTGAAGAAGCAGGGTACTGACCTTGAGTCGATTCTTTCTCTCGGGGGCTTTTTCAGCCGTGTATTCAGCAGCTACCTGATCATCCCTATATTTAATTTTCTCAACAATTTTATCAGAAGCTATGGCCTGATCATCCTGCTGATGACGATCATCATCAAGATTATCCTGTTCCCGCTGACATTCCGGTCATACCTGTCCATGGCCAAAATGAAGGTTTTAAAGCCTGAGATTGATGAGATCAACGAGAGGATACCAAAGGATAAGGCCATGGAAAGGCAGCAGGCTACCATGGCATTGTACAAGAAGGCGGGTGTCAGTCCGCTGGGCGGGTGCCTGCCTATGTTGCTGCAGATGCCTATCCTTATTGCCATGTTCCGCTTTTTCCCTACATCCATTGAGCTTAGGCAGCAAAGGTTTTTATGGGCACAGGACCTCTCAACCTATGATTCGATCCTGCACCTTCCCTTTAACATACCCATGTATGGTGATCATGTGAGCCTGTTCACACTGCTGATGACAGCATCCACCATCCTTACCATGAAGCTCAGCAACCAGGCCACTGCCTCACAGTCACAGATGCCAGGCATGAAAGGCATGACGTATATCATGCCAATTATGTTCATGTTCATGCTTAATAGTTATTCTGCCGCGCTCACCTACTATTATTTTCTTGCCAATGTCCTTACCTATTTGCAGAACCTGATATTTAAACAGTTCATCGATGAAGAGGCACTCCGGAGAAAAATCCAGTTGAATAAGAAGAAAGCCCCGGAAAAATCAAAATTCCAGAAGAGACTGGAAGAAATGGCAAGACAGAGGGGACATACGCCGGCGAAAAGAAAATAACTTCGTTCAGAGGTTTTTTGACAGGGAGGAGTTACTTCTGATATACGGGATAAAAAGTTCTTGGTTCCAGGAGGGAAGAAGAAGGGAAGAAAAAGTTCCAGTTTCCTGGTCTGAATCAGGATTTATTTTTATTCCATGAATCCCTAAAGCTTGATACTTGAACCGGATGGTGCGCGTCTCCTGTCGCGTGCCCCTCCTCGTTATTTCCACCGCTCCCCACTTCGTTCTCAGCTCTCATCGGATGACTCCACGTCATCCGATGAGTTGCAGAAATCTTCTTGCTGGCGTTATTTGATGGTAGGCGTTTCTTGACGCGTGCCCAGTAAAACGAATATTATCAGAAGATTAGATCACGCGTTTGGAAACGTGCGCCATCCAGATTCCATGTTCTTCCTTCACACTACTCACTACTCACTACTCACTTTCTTTGTTTTTCGACTCACGACTCACGACTCACGATTCACGCTTCATTGAACCTGGAACTTCTTCCTCACCTGTCGATTTTTTGCAGATGCACCATCCTGATGGCTGTTGCCGCAGCCTCATCCCCTTTATTACCCAGTTTACCTCCTGCGCGCTGGCGGGCCTGGTCAATGTTCCTGGTGGTCAGTACACCGAAGATGAAGGGTTTGTTGTACTTCAGGTTCAATTCTGAGACGCCCCTGGTCACACCCTGGCAGATATAGTCAAAGTGGGGTGTCTCTCCCTGTATGACACATCCCAGGCAGATAATGGCGTCGGGATGATGTTTTTCTGCAAGCAGCTGTGCGCCGAGAGGGATCTCGAAACTTCCCGGCACGTGGCTTATGATTATGTTTCGCTCATCAGCACCTGCCTGGCGCAGTCTGTCAACAGCACCCTGGAGCAATGCTTCAGTGATTTCCCGGTTCCATTCAGACACCACGATACCGAAGGTCATCCCCGTTGCGGGAGGAAGAGGAGTGGCAGGCTTATCAGAAGGGTGAGACATATAGCTTAGATCATCGGATCATCCGTTCATTTTAGCCCGGGTAATGTATTTATCTATGTTCCTGCGCCTGGCATAATCGGGATAGTCTTTCTTTATCCTCTCATACAGTTTGCCGGCATTCGCATAATCCCCGAGCTTTTCATGGACCTGCCCGGCTTTCATAAGAAACATAGGGCTTGTGAAGCTGTTATCACTTAGATCAGCAGCTTTATAATAGAAGTTAAGGCCTTCCTCCAGTCGGCCGAGCTCCACAAGAGCATCGCCAATAGCCCCTGCGGCGACAGGTGCCACCATCTTATCTTTAGCTTTGAATTTCTTCAGGTAACTGATGGCATCTTCATATTGTCCGAGCTTAAAAAAAGAAATACCCGCATAATATTTTGATAAGTTACCCGACCTGGTGAATTTGTATTCATCTATGATATTAAGAAAACCCGAATAGTTACCATCACCATATAAGGCAAGGTTGAAAGAGTCGGATTCGAAGTACTGTTCAGCCACGAACATCTGCGATTGTGCTTCCTTTTCCCTGGGCATAAGATAAAATCTTTTCGTGCCTACAAATATGGCAAGCAGTGCGAGGATGGCAATAACTATCCTGATAAGCAACTTCTGGTTTTCCTCGAAAAAAAGTTCTGTACTGCTTAATACCTTTTCGACACTCTGCATGCCATCGGCCTTGGGTTGTTTCTTTTTCTTAGCCATTTTGTAAGTATTAACCTTTTTTTTTAAAACACCGCAAATGTAATTGATTTCATTCTAATATAAAATAAAAATGTAAGATGCACTTTTGAGGGTGCCTCTTATGGCATATTTATTTTTAAAAATATTTGTTCATTTCTTTTGCTCCCCCAAAAGAAATGAATCAAAGAAAAAGGGGCCTGAAAAGACAACCTCAGCTTGTTTGTCCGCTATGTGCACAAAACCATTTAGTCGCACCACCAAACAGGCTGAGGTTCGCACCTTTTCCGGTTTGCCGACGCACAAAATAGTGAGTGGTGAGTAGTGAATAGTGAGGAAGAAGGCTTTTAGGCTGTAGACTGTCAGACTGTTAGGAAAAAGAAGAATAAGAAACCCTGTACCCTGATGGCACACGTTTCAAACGAGTGCTCTTTTTTGTTATTCCCTTTACTCATCACTCTGTGC
>Ga0172365_10002316_pt1 | contig 13926 bp, 10 predicted proteins | sample LakKivSesite48cm_FD_114535 | JGI IMG/M metagenome (GOLD analysis project Ga0172365, IMG submission 114535) | Sediment microbial communities from Lake Kivu, Rwanda - Sediment site 48cm | ecosystem: Environmental > Aquatic > Freshwater > Lake > Sediment | place: Rwanda: Western Province, Lake...
CGCGGTGTCGGTCGCCCTGATCGGTGAAGCCCTCGACGAATTTCTCCGCGAACGCATCCCACCGCCTGATGGACTCTTCGGTATCCCACGCACCGGCCATCGCGCACCTCTTCTCTCCGTCTTTCGGGACTCCCAGAAAATTGAGGGTACGGTACGCCCGCAAATTCGGACAAGGGGGTGCGGATTCCTGAAGTCCGCCGGGGTCAGTCCGATGCCTTCACGAGAGGCAGATTGGGAGAGGAAGAGATCGGCGACTCCCGCGAGGGCTATTCCGCGAACGCGCTGTTCTTGAAGTAACGCTCCCAGGGGCCAAGCTCGCGGTAGAACGGCTGAATGAGGAGTTTGATGATCTGCCGCGTGTGCGCGAGGTCGCTCGCCGCCCAATTGGCGAGGTGCATCCGCATGGTCACCGCGCCAAGCTCGGCGTGGGTGGTGGAGAGGTCAAGCTGCTCATCCCGGACGTTTTCCACGTCGGGCAGGCTCTTCCGGCGGGCCATGGCGAACTGATCCACGAGCTGGTTCGGCGTCACCACCCACGAGGAGAGTTCCTTCATGGTGGCGTTCTGGTCGTAGGAAGTGATCTCCCTGCCTTCCAGGATCGCGTACAATCGCTCGTGCCGAATCGCCTCGCTGTGGACGAGGTGCATTAACACCTCTTCAACCGACCATACGTCCGGCGAGGGCTTCCACGTGAGCGTTTCGAGATCGGCGTCGGTGATCAGGCCGCGCAGGCGCTCCGGCGTGCGTTCGAGCGTCAGCCGGACCTGTACGATGAAGTCCGAAGGCATCTCTTACCCCTTGGTGCTGCATATGCTCCGAAGTGCCCGAATGTCGCGGAAACGAGCCAAGGATACTGCCCGCCGCAGGTGCGCCGTCAATGGGTCAGCGCATACACCACGATGTTCGTGCCCATGCGCAATGCCGCCTGGCGTTTTGCCTCAGGGTCGTGGTGGACCTGAGGGTCCTCCCAGCCGTCGCCGAGGTCGCATTCATACGTGTAGAACACCACGAGCCGCCCCCGGTCGAAGATGCCCAGCCCCTGCGCGGGTTTGCCGTCGTGTTCGTGAATCTTCGGCAAGCCTTGAGGGAATTGAAACCAACTGCGGTAGATCGGATGGTCAAACGGCAGTTCCACGAGTTCCTTATCGGGGAACACCCGCTTCATCTCGCGCCGGAAGCTGAAGTCCATGCCGTAGTTGTCGTCGGCGTGGAGGAATCCTCCGGAGGTCAGGTAGAGCCGGAGCCGGGAGACTTCCTCATCGGTGAAGCGCACGTTGCCGTGCCCAGTCATGTAGAGAAACGGATACCCGAAAAGGTCGTTGTCCATGATCTGCACACGCGCCGGGGTGGGGGCCACCTCGATGTTCGTGGTGCGCCTGATGAAGTCGAGCAGGTTGGGCAGCGAGGAGGGGTTGGCATACCAGTCGCCGCCACCGCCGTAGTGCAGTTGCGCGATGGTGAACTCCGCAGGCGGAGGTGCGGTCTGCGCCGACGCCGACGGTGCGGAGAACCCAGCCGCCGTTGCAAGCACGACGAAGATCAGCCCGCGCATCGTGAACGCGCCCCCCGTTCGGTCACAACCGTTCCTCGTGCGTAGTGCACCTTACACCACCTCGCACGGCTCGCCTGCAAGGGCTTTGATCCCCTCGACCACCTCGTCAATGACGAAATCCGGAGTGGAGGCTCCGGCATGGACCCCGACGGTGTTCGCGTCTTCAAACCATTCCCGCTTCAATTCCTCCGCGCCGGTCACCTGGTAGCTGCGAGGGTTCAGGCTGGTGGAAATCTCCGCTATGCGCTTGGTGTTGGCGCTCGTGAACGAGCCGACGATGATCATCACGTCGTTTTCCAACGGCATCGTGCGAATATCGCGCTGGTGCTTGGTGGTCGGGTAGCAGATGGTATTGAAGAAGCGTATTTCAAGGCAGAGCGGGATAAGTTCGCCCACGACCGCCTTGACGTTGTCCACGTTCTGGGTGGACTGCACCACGACGCCCAGGCGGCGAAACTTTCGCCCCAGCTTGGCGACCTCCTCCGGGCACGAAACCACCATGGTGTCAGGAACCTGTGCGGCGATCCCTCTCACCTCGTCGTGGCCGTGATCTCCGATGACGATGACAGGATAGCCTTCGGCGTAAAGCTCGCGCACCTTCTCGTGGATTTCCGTGACGAGAGGGCAGGTCGCGTCCACGATTTCCAGGCCACGCGCTTTGGCCTCTTCGTACGTCTTAGGTTCCGCGCCGTGCGCCCTGATGAGGAGTACGCCGTCCTTCGCCTGGTCGAGGGACTTCAGGACCTTGATCCCGGCTTTGTCCAACTGGTTGACGACGCGCTCGTTATGAACGATATGGCCGAGCATCTGGACCGGCTTGCCAGAAGCGCGTGAGGTCTCCAGCGCGATGGCGACCGCATCGCGAACGCCGAAGCAGAACCCGGCGCTTTCTGCAACCGTGATCTTCACGTATACCTCAACGTACGTGCATGGTCGGGCGACAGGTGAATGGACAACGTATCAGTTCGTATATTACGGTACAAAGATACGTCCGCGTTCCCGATACTGAGAAGTGCCGCACTCCAAGGGAGCTGCGCTGCCGGGCGATGATTCATCGGGCGAAACGAAGGAAGGATCGGGTGGTGCTCAGTATGCGACGTTATGCGCTGCATCTCGCGCTTGCGGGGCTGGCAGGCGCGCTTCTGGCGGGTTGTGCGGCTTCCTCACTGGCGACGAAGTCGCCCGGCGATTCGAAGGACCGGCAGACGCTGCCCGCCGCCATCGAACGCACAACGCCGCCGCACTACCGCCGCATTCCCCAGGGCACGTACAGCACGGCCTCGTCGAAGCCGCAGAAATCGGTGGCAAAGGCGGACACCACCAAAGCCGCCCCTCAACCGGCGTCGGCCCTGCAAGCTCCCTCGCTGCCGAACGAGCCGATCTCCGTGGAGCAGGAGGAAGCGGGCACGGAGCAAAAGCCGGAGAAATAGGCGCAAGGCGGGAGCCTGGACGCCTCTCCTTCAGGTCCGCAACTATTCCTTCCAGATCGCGTAGTCTTTCGCCGGGGCCGTCTTGCCTTCCCACGAGAACTCCTCCGGCGAGAAGTTTGCGAGCACGCAGACGCCGTCGGAGAATCGCGAGAACTGCACGTCGGTCGAATGGTATTTCTCGCTCGTATCAATGCTTGGCCCGGTGAGGAAGCGGTGTTCTTCCATCGTGGCGTACGAGGTCTCGCGCAGATTCTTGGAAATCCGCAGGGAGAACTCGTCCACCTCCTCGGGCATCATCCCCCAGAGCGGGACATAGAGCGGGTCGCACGTGTAGAAGTCATTCGCCCTGGGGGTCATGTGCAGCACCGAACCATGATAGACCATCGGGTAGAGCGGGATCGGGACCACCGGCGGGACGATCTTCGGCTTGTCGCTGCATCCGTAGCCGATGAACTGGTAGATCGGGAAGTACGCGCCCACGTCCACCACGTCGGCGAGGCAGTCCATCGGCACGGATTCTGTGGCGACCGTGCCGAACAGGTCCTTCGTAGCGCGGAGGAGCTCCCGGCGATAACCTGCGTCCTGCTCGCGGGTGAGCGGGTGGACCGGATCAAAGCACTCGTTGATCTCCATCGCGCCCTCAACGTCCATGTAGATGGACCCCTGCCCGATGAGGTCTCTCAGCCCCGGCAGGTCCCTCTGGACGGTTTCCAGCCGATGCACCGAACAGACCGTGCTGGAGCGGGAGCCGAGTTCCTTCGAGTACCAGTTGGGGCGCACGGAGCCATCGCGCCGCTTCGCCATGATCGCCACGTCGTATCCGGGCGTGTGCGGCCACATGTCAATGAGGTTCTCGTAGACGGTGATGTAGTAGGTCTTGCTCTTCGTCCTGGCGTAGCGAGCCGCTCTGGCGAGGTCTTCTTCGGCGCCTTCCTCCGGCGGGACGGCATGAGTGCCGAAGAACGGGCGCTGCCATACCCCGACCGAATATGCCACGAGGCGATCAAACCCCATGGCGTGGGCTTTGTCCGCAAGTTCGTAGGGCGTGGGGCCTTTCCCTTTCCGCCCGCCTTTGAAGTCGAGGCGCATCTCCGCGAGCACTGCTCCGGGAAGGGTATGCACGAGGGGATGTCCTTCGGCCTTCTCGTTCAGGGTCTTATAACGTCCCGCGACGATGAGATCGGACCTATACCACCACGCAAGCTCTCCGTAGCTCCCCCGGAACACCGAGTAGTCCACCCGCCTTGGCTCCATGAGCCGCCCGCCCTCGAAGAGCCAGCACGGGCTTGCGGCGTACGCTGCCGGCGTGCCAGAGTTGATCTCGCCGCTCAGAAGGCAATCGAACGGCGTCTTGATGATGGCAGCGAGGACGTGCTTCCCGCGAACCGTGCCGTAGATCGGGAGGGAAAAGCCGTTCTGCCCGCCGCTATAGATGAAGTTCTCGAACGGGTAGCTCTCCCTGGTTCGAGCGAAATCCACGAGTATCCCGGCCCCTCTCGGCAAGATGAGCGCGCCGTCGTCGCCTGCTTTTGCCGCGCCGAGCCGGTAGGGGAAGTCAACGATGAGTTCCTTTCCCGCCGGAAGCCCGCTCACCTCGCTCACCTCAAACCTGACGCGCTCGCGTTCAAGCTGTATCGCAAGGTCAATACCCACCAGAGCCTTGCCGACGTGCAGCCCGGAAAGCCGGAGACGGACGGACGTGCCGGAGGCGGTTGCCGCAAGCTGTTCCGGTTTCCACTCCACCTCCTCCGATGGGTCGGGGAAGCCCCAGTAAGGGCGTTCTTCCTCCGGTGGCCTGGGGATGCGTACGCGGAGGAAGGGAGACGCGGATGACCAGCGTGTCTTCAGGGATTGGTCGGTGAGCGCGAGCGTGCGTTTCTGCGTGTTGATCTCCACCGCAAAGCGTTGGTTCCGTGCGCTGACAGGATTTCCCGTGGACTGCATGGTGCCCTCCTCAGATTTCGGTGGCGACAGGTACGATCACTCAGCGAAGACGACCGCGTTAGGAGACGTGCGTCTCACCGAATGAAAACGCGAGGAGGGCAAAAGGGGCAAGTGGACGAGGAGACAACCACTCGGAGCGGATGAAAAGAGACGGGGCACGGCATGCCGTACCCCGTCTCCCCTGGGGATTCGTCATCAGACCGCCCTAAGCGGTGGACGGCGGTTCCGGAGGCGATTCTCCGACTACTATCCGGCTTTGGCCTGCCGCACTGAGGAGGCTCTCATAGGCCGCCGCGAAAGTAGCTCCTTCCCACGGCACAACGATGATCAAGCCCAGCCCCACCGGGATGATCGCGATTACAAGCAAGAGCACAGCCAAAAGGACTGCGCCGAAAAGCTTGCCCTTATGCCCTTTCGTGATCCGTGCGCTGAACTTCAGCGATTCGACCGCCCCAAGATGTCTGTCGGGTATGGCGAACACCCACATGCTGAACATGAGCCCCCAGATGACTCCGGGTACGATAAGCAGGATCATACCCCCGAGAACGGCCAGTCCGAGCAGAATTCCCGCACCAAGCGCTGGAACGAAGTACGAGAACCCGTCGAATATCCCGGTAACCTTCACTTCCTCACCTCTGACCGACTTGAGACACATGGAATAGAATCCGACACTCAACGCCGGTGCGATGAGGAGATAGGCGATGGTTCCGAGGATCGGAATGAGCTGGATTAGCCCGATGACTATCAGAAGCAGGAAGCCGCCGATGAGTGCGCCGGGATTCCGCTTGAACGCCTCCCAACCTCTTCGGAACCACGCACCGATGGAAATCGGCTGATCATGTGCCATCCCAATCCCCCTTTCCCTTCCCAGATGAGCACGAGGCAAGTGGTACGCTAACAAACAATATAGAATCGTACAACCACCAAATACAAGTCGGGGGTCGGAAAAGGCGGCAAACTGATTTCCTCGGCAAATTCGTGTCGTTCGTTTGCGCGGGGACGACTGAAAGCCGCCCCCGCGAACAGCTGCCTTGGTGGAGCGTCATGAGCCGCGCTTGTGCATCGGCACGAACTCGCGCCGCTTCACCCCGACGTAGAGCTGCCTCGGACGTGCGATCTTCTGCTCCGGATCGGTGAGCATTTCCTGCCATTGCGCAAGCCAGCCTGCGGTGCGCGGAATGGCGAAGAGCACGGGGAACATGTCTGTGGGCATACCCATCGCCTGATAGATGATGCCCGAATAGAAGTCCACGTTCGGGTAGAGCTTGCGCGAGATGAAGTACTCGTCCTGAAGGGCGATGCGCTCAAGCTCCAGGGCGATGTCGAGCAGAGGATTGGTCCCGGTCACCTCAAAGACCTGATCGGCCATCTTCTTGATGATTTCGGCGCGTGGGTCGTAGTTCTTGTAGATGCGGTGACCGAAGCCCATGAGACGCATTTCGCCAGCCTTCACGCGGTTGATGTAGCCTGGCACGTTGTCCTTGCTGCCGATCTCGTTGAGCATCCGCAGCACCTGTTCGTTGGCTCCGCCGTGAAGCGGGCCGTAGAGGGCCGAGGCTGCCGACGCGACCGCCACATACGGGTCGGGAAGAGAACTGCCCACCGCCCGCATGGTGGTCGTGCTGCAATTCTGCTCGTGGTCGGCGTGCAGGATGAACAACACGTCCATCGCCCGTTCGAGCACTGGGTTCGGTTCAGCTTTCTTGCTGTCGCCGAAGTGGAAGAGCATGTTGAGGAAGTTGCCCGCGTAGCTCAGCGACGTGTCGGGGTAGATGTAGGGAAGCCCGAGGCTGTACCGATAGGAATACGCGGCGATGGTGGGCACTTTGGCGATGAGGCGACCAATCTGCCGTTCGCGGTTCTTCGCGTCGTGCACCTGCTTCGCCTCCGGGTAGAACGTCGAAAGCGCGCCGACGGTGCAGGCGAAAATGCCCATGGGGTGGGCGTCGTGCCAGAAACCATCCATGAACTTCTTCACGTTCTCATGGAGGAGGCTTTCTCGCTTGATGTGCTGGTCCCAGTCCTCTGTCTGTTCCTTCGTCGGGAGCTCCCCGTAGAGGAGGAGATACGCCACTTCGGTGAAGGTGCTGTGCTCGGCCAGTTGTTCGATGGGATACCCGCGATACTCAAGGATGCCTTTGTCGCCGTCAATGAAGGTGATGGCACTACGACACGAGGCGGTGTTCATGAACGCCGGATCGTACCCCATCAGCCCGAAGTCCTCAGGGCCTTGCTTGAGCTTCCGCAGTTCGATGGTCGGGATTGTTGACCCATAGTAAGGGTGGGTTCCATAGCTGATGGGCAGCTCGTAGCTCTTTCCCGTGCGGTTGTCGGTAATGGTCACAGTGTCCTTTGGCATAGTCCCATTCCCCTTTCTCTTGCGGGCCTTTGTCGAGCGTTTGACAACGAGCGTTCACCAACGACAAGTGATCGCGCACTTTATGCATACAGCTAAACCGGTGAAAATATCTTGCTGGTCACTCATAATGTAGTATAACAGAGATGGCGGTGCACATAGATAGGGGCACAAAATACCGACTGTCCAATCATTGAAATATCCGGGGTGTCCGTATCAGGCGCAATATTGATCCGCCGGTGCATCGGACGTATCATTGAGTGAGCAGTGTGTTATACGCTTTTTCAGTCAGGAATTGTGCATATCGAGTAGGGGCGAGGCATGCCTCGCCCCTACAAGATGTTGTTTCGACACGTTTTGTAGGGGCGACTCGCGAGTCGCCCCTGTGGTCCCTTATTATCTGGAACCCGTACCACACCTCATCTCAGCCACCACATCCCGCGAAGAGCGTGCCCGCCATGACTATCGTTCGAGATCGTCTCACGTACCACCAGCGAATCGAAGCGCTCCGCACGACCAAGCTGGAGCAGACGCGCCGCAAACAGCAGCTTGGCCCCATGGACACCGACGACAAGGGATCGGTCCCTCTGCCTGAAGGGTTCTCCTTCGCGGCGAAAAGCAATCATCCCTCCGGCGGCTTTTTCGGCGCACGCGCCTGCGGGGCGAATTTCCGCGCGCTCCTGGAATGCCATCCCACCTATATAGACCCCATGAGTTCGCTCGCGGGGGCCTGGATGGTGCGCTTCCTGGACTACCGTCGGGTGCACTGGCCGCCCGATCCGGAATTCAGCTACTCGCACCTGCACGAGGAGCAGCGCAAGTACAACATCATCTGCGGCATCGGCGGCGTGCAGCATTTTTGCCCCGACGCGCAGATCGGCCTGACGCTCGGCTGGCAGGGAATCCTCGATAAAATCCGCCGGTACCGCTCGCTCAACTCTCACGCCGACGAAGGGTTCTACGACGGATTGGAAGATGTCGTCTTGGGCACGCAGAACTGGATCGGTCGCCATGCCGAGGCGGCGCGACGACGTGCGCGACGCGAAGAGCGCCCCGAACTTCGAGAGGACCTTGAGACGATGGCCGCGATCTGCGAGCGACAGGTCACCGCCCCGCCGCAGACCTTCCGCGAAGCCTGTCAGTGGATCGCTTGGATGGAGATGGTGCTCTGCATGTACAACAATAGCGGCGCGCTGGGGCAGATTGACGAGCTTCTGCGGCCTTACTACGAGCGCGACGTTGCGGCGGGCATCCTCGACGACGAAGAAGCGATTTTCCACCTTGCCTGCCTTCTGCTCAAAGAGACGCACTACATGCAGCTTGGCGGCCCCGATCCGACCGGACGCGACATGACGAGCCGCGTCTCCTTCCTCGTGCTGGAAGCGGCTCACCGGCTCAGGATTCCCTGCAACATCGCCGTCCGCGTGCACGATGGCCTCGACCCGGCGCTCTTCGACCTCGCGGTGAGGTACCTCTTCGAGGACAGGAACGGCAACCCGAACTGGATGGGCGCGAAGGCCCTCGACGAAGGCTTTGCGCGAAACGGATACCCCGTCGAACTGGCGCGGCAACGGGTCAAGTGCGGCTGTCACTGGTGCGCCCTGCCGGGACGCGAGTACACGCTCAACGACATCGTGAAGATCAACTTCGCCGCAGTCTTCGACGTGGCGCTCCGCGAGATGATGGCCGATAGGACGGTCGCGCCGTCCGTGGAGGAACTCTGGCGACGCTTCGAGAAGCACCTGCGCCGCGCCGTCGAGGTGACCGCAGAAGGGATAGACTTCCACCTGGCGCACTACAAGGACGTGTTTCCAGAGCTACCTATTGACCTGTTCTGTCACGGCACAATCGAGAAAGGGCGGGATGCCTCGGACGGGGGAGTCGAGTACTACAACATGTGCGTGGACGGCGCGGCCATTGCGACCGCCGCCGACTCGTTCGCCGCCGTCGAGCAGCGCGTCGAACACGAGGGCAAGCTGACGTGGGAGGAATTGCTTCGCCTGCTCGATACGGACTACCGGGACGCAGAGTATGCGCGCCTGCTGCTCAAGAGCGTGCCGCACTTCGGGAGCGGCGGATCGCGTGCCGACCACTTCGCCCGGAAGATTTCCGAGACGTTCACCCGCCTCGTGAAAGAGAAGCCCACGCCGGGCGGTCGGAACATGATCCCCGGTCTGTTCTCGTGGGCGAGCACGATCCCCATGGGCAAGGCCGTCAGGGCGACGCCGAACGGACGCCGCGCGTACGCGCCGATCTCTCACGGGCCGAACCCGGACCCTGGCTTCACACGCGCCAACACGCCCACCGCCCTTGCCCGCGCCGTCGCGTCGGTGGAGTGCGGATACGGCAACACCGCGCCGCTTCAGCTTGATATGGACCCCGGCCTGGGGCGCAGCGAGGAGATCAGGGCAAAGGTCGGCGCGCTCATTCGCACGCACTTCGACATGGGCGGCACGATGATCAACCTCAATATCCTCAACAAACAGCAAATCCTCGAAGCGCACGAGGATCCGTTGAGGTACCCCGACCTCGTGGTGCGCGTGACCGGCTTCAGCGCATACTTCGCAAGCCTCTCGAAGGAGTTCCGCCAGTTGGTCGTGGACCGGATCGTGAGCGAAGAGAGAGCATAGGCGGTGATACGCTTTTCGGTGAGGAATTGTGCATGTTGGGACGTAGGGGCGCATGGCCATGCGCCCCTACAAGATATTGTTTCGACACGCCTTGTAGGGGCGACTCACGAGTCGCCCCCTGTAGTCCGTGATGAAGTGTTATTATCTGGAACCCGTATGATGTGCGCACGACAGGAGGTTTACCCGCGCAACTGCTTCAGCAGGAGAGCTATGCGACGACGTTCCCGTTCGCTGAAGAATCCCATGAGGAACAACAGCGCCGGGAACAGCGTCAGGCAGGCAAGCTTGACGAAGAGCGTCGGCCAGAGAGGCAGAGCGGGTAAGAGCATACTTGCGCCGACCGGGACAAGACCGGCGACGCTCAGGACGAGCAAGCGTCCCCACTCGTACGGGACCGGGTAGACCTTCTGGGTGGCGACGAGCGCAAAGATCCCCATGACCGCGTACGCGATGAGCGTCGCAATCGCCGCGCCGATCATCCCGTGCTCCGGCACGAGCAGCCAGTTCAGCCCTAAGTTCACCACAAGCCCGGTGATGGAGAACACAGGGAAGAGAGAGGTGCGCTTGGGGATGCCGACCGCCGCGCCGAACACCTGGTAGACGCCGAGAAACACGTACCCGCCGATAACCCAGACAGTCAGGTTTGCCACGCCCCAGTATTCCGGCGAACGGAACGCGAGGAGCTTCACGAACTCCTGTCCGAATACGCACAGAGCGCTGGCGGTCCCCACGATCACCGTCAGGATGTAGCGTGCGGTGAGGGCATGGATTTCTTTCGCGTCCTCCCGGCGCTGAAGAGAGAAGATGAACGGCGTCCACGCCAGGCTCGCGCCTTCGAGCACGAGCGTCATGATCATGCCGATCCGGTAGGCGTAGGAGTAGAGACCTACTTCGGTCATGGTGCGGAAGTGCTCAAGAAAATAGCGGTCCGCGCCGAACAGCAAATAGACGGCGAGGTGATGAGGGAGGAACGGCAACCCGTAGGAGAGGATGCCGCGCAGGACATCTTTCCGCAGCGTGAGCTTCGCCGAACGGAGGAGGTCGGGCATCATCGCAGCCGTGATCGCGAGGCTGGCGAGGAGAGACGCCTCAAGCGCGCCCCGCACGCCGCGCGGCCACCACCAGATGAGCCACATCAACGTCAGGAGCGCAAGGAGGGAACCGGCGATGGAAAAGACCGTATTGCGCACGGATTGCATCCGCACGCGGTAGAGGGTATAGGCGATGCCCTGAGGAGCCATGATCGCCACGTTAGCGAGAGAGAACAGATAGTAGATGACGTACAGGCGCGATCCGTCGCCGAGGACGACCTTTGTCATGGGAACCGCAGCCAGCGCCAGGCCGCCCACCAGCACCCCGGTGAGGATCAACCGCCAGATAAGCCCCGTCCCCACCACTGTCGCGCGATGCTCGTCGGTATTCTCGTCGTAGTAGTTCCGGTTGATCGCCTGTTGAACCCCCGCGTTGAGGAAGATGGCGAGGATGGCCGAAAAGACTTGCAGCAGCGTGAGTATTCCCAGGTCGGCGGGGGTGAGCTTGGCGGTCAGGATCGGCAGGAAGAGGAAACTGACGAGCTTCCCGAAGGCAACGCCTGTTCCATAGATGGCGGAGTCTTTGAAGAATGTGCGGATCTGCTCACCTATGCTGCTCTCAGCATCTGAAGCCATTGCGACCCTTACGTGGTGTGCAGCCCCGACCGGCATCTTCCGGCGAACGGCTCGCCGGAGCGGAAGGTGTGTGACGCGAGGTGAACCGCATAGGTTTCCGAAAATGCCCTTTGCGCCTCGCCTCAGCCGAGGGGTTTTGCGATGATGCGAAACGTGTTCTTGTATGCGCGGGCGAACTTCAGGACGGTATCCTCTCGCTCTTTTCGCGTGCCGGAAGGCAACTTCGGGTGCTCTGTGAGGAGCCTTGCAAGCGCGGGGGTGACGCGGAGCGGCTCGTTGATCGCCCATTCGGCTGCTTCAAGCAGCGCACCGAGGTTGCGCCGCCTCAGCTTGAGGATCGCCACCACCGAGGTCGGCACGATGACGACGAGCGCGCTGGCGAGGAGGGCGATCCCGATCTCAAGCCAACCAAGCTGCGTGAGGGTCTTGGCGATGAACGCCCAGGCCGAGCCTAACGCCGCCACCGCGATGCTCCCGCCGATGAGCATGTCGCGCCGCCCGGCGGCTGTCGTGGCCTTTGATGGTGCCTGAGCGGGCGCAGACGCGGCGAGGGACTGCACCCGCTCGCGCATCGCCTTCTCGGTATCCTCCGTCGTCTTGCCAAGCCCGGCTTCCCATTCCCGTTCGCGTGCGGTGGAAAGCCCTTCCACCTTGCCCTCCACGAACGCCATTGCCCGTCGAAACGGAGCGATGGCCGCCTGAGCGACGCTGATCGGCTGCGCCACGATCTCAACCACCTTCACGTCCCACTCGACCCCGAACGTATCAATCATGACCCCGCGCTTGCCGACAAACAGCGTATCCGGGCGGCCTCTCGTCACGGGGCACACCACCTCGAAGCGGTCGCTGCTGCCCTTATTCGTCGCCTCGAGATACATGAGGAACATGCCGCTATTCCGCGCAATCGCCACGTGCGCCGGGCGATTGAGCACGCGCAAGACCAGCGAGAAGACCCGACCGTCAATGATCACCGTCCCCATGTCCATCATTGACTCTATGTGCGGGTCGTAGAGTTCGTAGAGGTTGACGAAGTTGTTGAGGAACCGCACGAAGTAGCGCTGATAGAGCAGGAGGCGTTCGAGTTCGTCAATGTACTTCAGTTCATTGGCCACCGTCTTGTCGGCTTCGATGAGACCCATGACCTTCTCCCGATACTCCCCGGCAAGGTAGGTCCGCAATCGCTCCTCGCCCAGAGGCTCGACGACGGTCCCTTTCTTCTCGGCGAGCCATTTCTCGTACGGGCCAAACCGGGCGTTCACCTCAAGCCACTCGGCGCGACTCAGCGCGGCGACCTCTCGCCCCAGCATCGGCTGAAGGACCATCACGCGCACCCGTTCGAGCGCTTCGGCATAGACCGGGTTGATCGTCTCGTCGAACGCGAGCACTTCCCCGGCGTTGGGCGATTGCAGGGGAGCCTGAGCCGCGAATGCTGCGAGCGCGGCGGTGTCGTCGGGGTTCATCTCTTTCAGCTTTGCCTCAGGGAGCCGCATGAGGCTCATGCTGGACGGATCAACGCGCACGAGGCGGCATTGCGCGAAGAACTCGTTGATCTTGTCACGGACCGCAGCGAGCGCGTAGTATGCCTGGCCGGTCGCCTCCCCAAGCGGCATGAGAGGGCTGCTCGTCTGGCCGGGCGGCAGGTGAGATTGCGTGACCCACGCGAGGTAGCTTTCGGCCTCGGCGTGAAAACGCTCGATATGCTCCTCGTCCACCCCCTTCGCGCCCGTGAGGTCGTCAACCCCGCCCACCGTCTTGATGATGTCCTCGACGTATTCCGTGAAGTCCGGCTCGGTGAGCGCGCCCGGAGGGATGATGCCGTCGCCATTGGAGCCGCTCTGCATGAGCAGCTTCTTCTTATCGCGCACGTCCGCGAGCGTGATCGGCGACGTTTCGGAGTGTCCGAGGTTCGTGAGGAGGCGCATGGCGGCGACGTGGAGGTTCTGGCCTTCCGGGGTGAAGGTATCGAGGTCGTCGAGGACCACCGAATCCTCGCCGCGCATCATGCGCGCACGGTTCCGCAGGCACTTGAAAATCCAGCGCTTCGCCAGCAGGACTTCGTCCACCCGGATGCGACCGTTGCCGTCGGCGTCGAGGAATGCGAGGAAGCGCGGGTCGCACTGGAAGCTCGCCGCCGGCGCAGACGTGGCGATCCAGTGGTGAATGCCGAACTCGTCAAGGCGCTCGACATCCTGCTCCGTCTCGATGCGAAGCTGATAGGCCTTGCCGTACCGTTTGACGACGTGTTTCGGTGCCGGACGCATGGAGACTATCGCCTCAACCACCTGTCGAACCAATCGAACGCCTTGCGGCCACTGAACTCGTGCTCGCCGGGGAAGCGGTCAACGTC